>ERZ1292633.2360-Hain-H41-02um-R1-2360-length-19409-cov-4_pt1 | contig 19409 bp, 17 predicted proteins | sample MGYA00564406_ERZ1292633 | MGnify/ENA primary metagenome ERZ1292633 (study PRJEB36523, sample SAMEA6512639) | groundwater metagenome | collected 2019-01-08 | study: AquaDiva: Metagenomics assemblies of 32 groundwater samples
GTTGGTAAGGCTCGTCTTGTCGTATGGGTCCATCATGAGACATGTATCGATATCGGGCTTGGCAAGATCGGGGCGGCCAAGACCAACTTGAATAAACGCCAGATAGGCTCGTGCCTCGACCCAATAGGGGTAACGGATCTTCATGAGGGAAAGGCTACGCACTGCATCTCCAAACTCCTCGCGAGAGACCAGCCCGCGGCATCCCTGGATATTGATATGCTGTGGGCTTTCGATGGGGAGAATCTGCTCCCATTCATTGGCTTTGTCGTAATTGCCGAGGGCGTAAAAAGCATCTCGTAATGAAAGCGCCCCGCTATAATAGAAGGAGTCGTGCTTTTGATAGTACGGCTCAATATGAAGACTCGTGAAAAGTGTAGAGCGGTAGACCGGCAGGACAGCCAGCGGCACAAAGATCGCTATCACTGCCGCAAAGGAGAGCGGAGACGTGGCTGAGTCGCCTTTTCTGAATCGAACAATCAGCAAGACAAGAAGAAGTGAGGCAGGCGCAAGCAAAGCCGCCATTCTCGGCACATCCGCGACCACGCTGTTCACGGGACTGATTATGAACGACGTCATGCCGCCGCCGATGGTGAGAAAGAGAGCCGCAATAATCTGCGTATCCGAGATCCACGACTTCCAGCGGGTAAGCAGCAGAAATATTCCGACAATGGCCAAAGGAAAAGCCAGGAAGATTCGCTGTACATGATCGCTCAGATGGCGTATGGAAAACAAGCCATAATCCGAATTCGGGCTGATGCCGTTGATAAACAGAATATTTCGGGCAAACTCCAAATTGCTGGATGCATACCAGAACAATCCGGCGACTCCCGCCAAGTGAACTGCCAAACCTGTGATGACAGGGGCAGACACTCCCTTTCGCGATCTGAATGTCGCAAATGTCACAAACACCGACGCAGGTATCAGGAAAAGACAACTGACATGCATTGTGATTGACAGCAAGACAGTTGACCACAATCCAACGAGAGGGAGCTTCGATTTCCCCCCAAACGATTTCATCATCCACCACCCTGTCCATATGACCGCCGCGGGAATGACCGGTTCCGGGCCGGTGTAGCCAAAGAGAATCAGGGAGTGGGGGCCAAAGAAGAGCAAAAGCGCAATTGAAATCCGTTCGGATGCCTTTTCAGCAAGAAGTCTGGCCAGCGATATCGCGCCCAACAGCGTAATGCCGGTCATCATATAGGCATATATTTGCCACGCCAGTTGTCCTGCAACCGTTGCCTTTACGGTTGCGACGGCGTTAAACGCGGAGACAAGCAATGCCGTGCATCCTACTGATCCCATTTCGAACCATCGTATGATGACTCGGTCTGCCTGCGCAACTTGAGCAATCCGAAGATTTCCCGCGCCATAAGAAAAAGAATCGAAATGAAGAGCGAGCATCCCCGCCATCAGCAGAGCACCTGCGACATATATTCCCTGCCCCTTCGCGAGTCGTTCCGCAAACGTCGATGACATTCGCGACACGATGACAAGCGCAAGTGCAAACAAAACTGTCCACGCCACTGAGTACCACACAGGTTGAATCGACCAGTGTGTGAATGACCAGTTATTTCCACCGAGAAGAAGCCCCGCCACGCGCCCGATCACAAAAAGTCCGGCGCAGATGAAAAGCAAAGTTGCGATGGTAGGTTGTTTTGACGAATGCATAGCGCTCAGGTGATTTCCTGACGGCCATCCAAGGCGCGCGATAATGTAGCGCTGTCGGCATACTCGAGATCCGAGCCGACCGGCAATCCTCGCGCAATACGGCTAACCCGCACGCCGAGTGGTTTCACCAGTCTCGCTATATAGATCGCGGTCGCTTCCCCTTCGACATTGGGGTTGGTGGCAATGATAACTTCGGTAATTTCGTTACGGGAGACCCGCTCAAGTAGTTCGCGAATTTTCAAGTCATCGGGACCTATCCCGTCAAGAGGGGAGAGTCGCCCGCCAAGAACATGAAAAACTCCCCGGTAATCGGCAACCCGGTCAAGCGCGGCGGCATCGGGAGACTCTTCGACAACACAGACCATCGAATGCAGGCGCTTCGGGTCGGTACAGGTAGAACAGGGATTGCTCTCAGAAATATTGAAGCACGTCGTGCAAAAACCAATTTTGTCTTTCACTTCACGAATGGTATCAGCCAGTTCGTAGGCCTCTTCTTTCGATAATTTCAGAACATGAAAGGCCAAACGCGTGGCTGTCTTTCGCCCGATTCCGGGCAATCGTGACAGCCGCGATACGAGTCGCTCCAGTGATGCCGCTGACTTAAACATGATATTTCAATTTTTGCTCATTCTTATTCATTCAATTACTCGATGGCGCGGTTTCGGGGGGAACCCGCGCTACTAAAAACTGCCACTCTTTGTAGGTCGGTGTTCCGGGACCCGCGCGATAGCGGGGGACGAGAAACCCGACACATTACTCTTAGTACAGTAGGGCGGGATCGTCTTCGTATCCCGCCTATTATTTCGGCTCATGGTAGCGAAAAGTCGTCGGCATTGAAGACAATGCCACCCTACTTGAAGATAAAGACTGGATTCCCGCCTTCGCGGGAATGACAGACCAAAAAATTTCGCCAAAGTACATTGTTTCAATGACCTCTTAAAACGGCAGGCCCATTCCCGGGGGGAGATTGAGTCCTCCGGTGATACCGGACATCCGCTCCGCCTGAAGATCCTGCACCTTTTGATGCGCCTGGCTGACTGCCGCTTTGATCAAGTCCTGGAGCATCTCAACATCGTCCTTGTCCACTACCGATGGATCGATAGCAACATTGAGCACTTCATGCTTGCCGTTCATTTTGACATGCACCATCCCGCCGCCAGCGGTTCCTTCAACCTCTGTTTGTTCCAGTTCCGCCTGCATGGCTTCCATTTTTGCCTGCATCTGCTGGAACTGTTTCATCATGCCTCCAAGGCCGCCTTTCATAGTCTACTCCTTATCGAAATGTGTCATTTATTGTCGGTTTGTGTTTGCGGACGCCAAGAATCTCGCCGTCCACTTTCTCTATCAATTGTTTCAGTCTCGGCGACTTTTCGATCAGCTGGTGCACATCGACCGCCTTTTCCTGCGGAGAAACGGAAGATTCGGATTCACGGGCCGGGCTGTCTGCCAAAGTGACTGTCACCGGCGCTTTGAAATAATCACGCAGTGCGCCGGATAAAATGCCAAGATTTTCCGAACTCTGAACTATCTGTTGACCGACCGACCCGGCTTTGGGGAAGTGGATCGTGATGGCATTGTTAGCCACCGCCCCCACTGTTGCAATCCCCATCTGCGAGGCCAGCATCGAGCTTTTCTGTCTCAGGAAATCCAGAAATCCACTCCAGCCAATTCGTACGGTATCCAGCGTGACTGTCCCTGTGTAGGCAGTCCTCTCCACAGGCGCAACCGGCTCGGTCGTTCCTCGCACTATGGTCAGGGATTCATTCTTTTTTTTTTCAGTTGGTGATGCGAAGAGGTCGGTCCCGGCCGATGCTCCCGGCTTTGCTCCTAATGCAATAGCACGCAAGATTTCCTCGAGTTGAACCGTCGACTCTATTTTAGCCATCCGGATAGCCATCAGTTCGACCGTCAGCATTTCATCCATGTCGGATTTGAGCGACAGGTTTGCATCGGCCGCCATCCGTATCATGCGAATGATATCGCCTGTCGTGAATTGCGATGTCTGGCGCTTCAGTTCGGCGAGGGCGTCAGGGGAATGGGCGATGAGGTCATCGGAGTTCTTATCAGATGACAGAATCATCATCGAACGAAAATGCTCGAGCAGTTCATTGATAAAATCGGAGACATCGATGCCTTTATCAAAAAGCGAGCGCAAAAGGCGCACTGCCCTGCCGGCATCCTTGGCCGCGATGGCATCAACAAAATCGAACATCGGTTGACCGCCGACAAGCCCAAGGGCTTTGGTGACGATCTCCGCGGTGATGTCATCGGTTGCAAAGGCCGCCACCTGATCCATAAGGGAAAGGGAGTCGCGCACTGAGCCTTCGGCTTTCCGTGCCAAGAGCATCAGTGCCGTATCGGATATCTTAATTGATTCTTTGTCGGCGATCTTTCGAAGTCGTGCCGAAAGGTCTGCCGCCGAGAGCCGTTTGAAATCGAATCGTTGGGTTCGCGAAAGAATAGTCTCGGGTACTTTGAGCGGCTCGGTGGTGGCGAAGATAAACATGACGTGCGCTGGCGGTTCCTCAAGCGTTTTCAAAAGGGCGTCAAAGGCCGCACCAGAGAGGCGGTGAACTTCGTCGATGATGTAGATTCGTTTCTTGCCGCTGGTAGGGAGATAGCGAACATTTTCGCGCAAAGTGCGGATATCGTCGACGCCTGTATTAGAAGCGGCGTCGATTTCCAACACGTCCATGGAAGTGCCTGAGGCAATTTCTTTGCAGGGGTCACAAACGCCGCAGGGTGTTGGTGTCGGGCCGTGGACGCAATTAACTGCTTTTGCCAAAATCCGTGCAGTGGTTGTTTTGCCGGTTCCTCGGGGACCGCAGAGGAGATAGCCGGTGGAGAGGCGGTTCTGGGTGACAGCATTTTGCAGTGTCCGTACAACATGTTCCTGCGCAACAACGTCCTCAAATGTCTGCGGACGGTATTTACGTGCCAGTACTTCGTAACTCATGGGCGGCAATATAACCCAAATCTGCAGTGAACGGAATCATATTTGCTGCCCACTTTTGGCCGTCGATTGCTATACTCGTTATCAGGAAAGCCTATGCCAACTATCAGAAAAGCGTTCATGTGCGTCATTGCACTTGTCTTCTCCGCAATTAGTCCGGCGCGAGCTGAGGAAAACCTCTTCGCCCGGCCGCCCGGGGGGCAGAATGTGGTGGGAATCAAGCTCGGCTTTGTCAATGGAACAACCTTCACTGTGAAGGATCGCGCGGGTGTTGCTCCCGACAGCGCCTTTCACAGCCAGGCTGGCGTCATGGGGGGGATATTTTTCGATATGAGCCTCTCCCGGTCACGGCATCTATCCATAAACATGGATATCATTGACATCATCGTGAATAGCGACCGCGAAAAACTGCTCGACCTCAGCTTAACCCTTAAGCAAAGGATTACCACGGCAAATTCGCCGTTCATACTGCGCCCCGCGATTGGCGCCGGGCTTGGCTATATGGCCGACATGAATTTTCTCAGGGCCTCGAGTTTTCTCACTCTGAAAGGATATTGTGAGATGCTTATCAGTACCGAGAAACCGCATTCGTATTTGTTCGAGCTGGGGCTTGTTGGCTCGCCAAGCGGGGGAAACCGAAAAAACGATGTGCATTTCACCCCGATAGTTTATCTCAGGGCGGGGATAGTGTATTAGAACCGCTTACTAGTGAAAGGGCAGGTCGATTCGACCTGCCCTTTGCCGATGATGTATGACTCAAAGAGGCCGAAGCTCTATTCGTAAGCAAGTGCCTCCCGCGTTGATATTTTCACTGCATTACCCGCAGGAATCCGACTGGCCAGCCACCCAAAAACGACTGTGGTGACAAGAGTTATTACTGCACCGGTTCCGCTCCATGCGAAGCGAAGCGAGCCGCCATCACCCAGCATGAGACTGCCGAAAAACGGCGATGCCAGCGAACTGAGCGGCCAGGCGAGGAGAAGTCCCAACGCGATCCCAGCGCCGCTGACGATCATACCCTCAGCCAGGAACAGGCTATAGACCTTCTTAGGAGTGGCGCCGATGGCTCTCAGTACGCCAATCTCACGGGTTCTTTCCATGATGTTGATCCCTGTTGCCGATGCCATGCCCAGAGCGGCAACCAGGAGAACCAGGAATGCAAGAAATACGATTATCGTCAAAATGATATTCAAGTGGTCGTAAATGATCTTCACCCGTTCGGCCGGCACCATAGCATATAGGACATTAAAGTCCGAAGCTGAAATGACGTTTTCGATATTCCTCATCATATCTTTTACTTTGTCGTAGTTTTTGTCTATGGCCACGAACATCAAGCTGTTGACGAGATGTTCGGGGTTTGCGAAGGCATCATACTGGTCTATGTCCATATAGATTTTTGCCTTTTCAAGCTCGTCAACTACGCCGACCAGTTTCACTTTCACTTCCTTTCCTCCCAGTTGGAGAGTCTGATAGCCTCCCACTGCAAGGTTTTGGTAGATTTGCGTGGCCTTTCGATTCATCACCACTTCGGTCTCCGTGGATTCCTGCAACCAGCGTCCTTCGGCCAGCGGAACACAATACAGGTCGGTGTTGTAGGGGAGAGCGACAATTCCCACGCCACCGTCCGTTGAGACAACCATGGTTTGTAGTTCTCCGCGCCCGCCATTCCATGTCTCAATACGGCTGACGTTGTCCAAAGACTTGAACGGAGCTATCGCCATGTCTTTCGGAATTTGCTCCTTAAATACTACCTGCGCATCATACTTCATTCCATTCTTCATGTCAGACAGTAGGTTGGCCAGAGATTGCCTGACATTGAAACCCGAGGCGAATATGGCCACGCCCAGCGCCATGGTAACCACTGTTACGGCCAGCCTTTTCCTTCTCTTGGCGACATTGCGGGCGGCCATGATCAAGGTACTGGGTAACCGATGGATCGAAGCTCCTTTCATCTTATTACCACTGCCATTCTGCTTGATGCCGTAGTCCCCGAGCGCATCACGCACCGGTATTCTGACACCTCTCAACAGCGAGGGGGAAGAAAACGCTATCGGTAGCAGAATGCTTGCTACGACAAGGGCGAGATACACGTGTGTTGGCAGCTGGGACGTAAGAATGTCGAAGTTAATCTTTGTGCCCACAAATCGGGCGAATGCGAACCCCGATGACACCGCCAACGGTATAGCGATAGCGCCTGCTATCACGCCCAAAATTACAACCATGATGTTGTAGATGCGCAGAACCTGCCACCGCGACGCCCCGATTGCCTTGAGCACCCCGATTTGCCGGATATGCTGGGACATGATCGCCGCCATGAGTTGGGAGACCAGCACCGCGCCCATAAGAAATGCCAGAAAACCGAGCGTTCCTATCAAAAACAGAATCGTATTCAACTGCCATTGGTGCGGATGCTCGTTCAGTTTCGGGATATTCAACGTCGTCAGAGTGATGTCGGCCGACTTGAGGTACGCAACGATTTCGTCGACACCTGCTTGAACGTCCCCGGTTGTCCGGGGGTCTTTTACCCGCACAATCAGCCGCTGATTGGCCGATTCCCCGGTAATGTCCTCCCAGGTCCCTTTGTCTACGTAAGCGTACACCATGTGATCCTGTGTGGCGGGGGCTTGCGCCGGATCAAAGCTTACTCCCGATATCGGTACTTGTAGTTTTCGACGTCCCACTCGGACATTGGCTACCTTGCCAGTTTTCAGGTCGGAGATGCTTAGGCAGTCTCGTTCTATCAACATGGAGCCGCGGTGAGGGATGGAATCGCCGCTTTGATAATGAAATTGAGCCAGGTTGAAGTTTTTGAAATCCTCGATGCCAAACAGCCAGAGTGAAATCCACTGGTTCGGATAAGCCTCAACTCTCTGCAAGGCGAGATCGCGGAATTCGGCGCTTTCGACCTCCGGTAACGCCCGAAACTTCGTCAAGTCCAGGCGATCGAAGTTCTTTGAAGTCAGAATGGCGTGCGGCGGACGCGTCTGCAAAAAGTTCTCGCTTAGATCGTTTCTCAAAATGACAGTCGATACGATTATCGTGCCGACACCCCAAAGCCCGATAATCAGCGCGACAACGACCAACACCGCACGGCCCGGTCTCACCAGAAGATCGTTCCAGGCTTTCTTGAACTGAGTTCCGGTTATCAAGTATTTTCTGGACACCCACAGGAATCCCGCTGCAATAAGTGCAAAGAGTGCATGCATGATCTTTCTCCTACTTCCTTGACGGAATAGTTTCGTCGCGGACAATACGTCCGTCATTAATCGTTATGGCGCGTTGGCACTGAAAATTGGCCAGGTCATCGTGAGTTACCACAATCACTGTTTTGCCTTTTGCTGCAAGTCGGACAAATACTTCCTGAATCGCTTTGGCAGTCAGGCTGTCCAGGTTGCCGGTCGGTTCGTCGGCGACCAGAATAGGTGGATCGTTGGCAAGAGCCCGCGCGATGGCGGCGCGCTGTTGTTCACCGCCTGAGAGCGACGCGGGTAGCTTGTCAGCATGATCGAGAATGTCCACTTCCGTCAACAGTTCGCGGGCTCGCTTCTCCCGATCCTCTCTGGGAATCACGTTGACGAAATCCATCGCCAGTATCATGTTCTCAAGAATCGACAGCGTGGGAATCAGTTGGAAAAACTGAAAGACAATTCCAATATTCTGGCCCCGCCATCTGGCCAGCCGACTTTCGTTCAAGATGTGAACGCTGGTCGAATTAATGACAACGTTTCCTTCAGTGGGATGGTCGATACCGGTCAGCATATTTAGCAGAGTAGATTTCCCGCTTCCGGATTTCCCTTTGATGGCGACAAACTCGCCCGACTTGATGAGCAGGTCGATGCCCTTCAGCACTGATGTCTCGCGGCCGCCGGTTTTAAAGATTTTGGTCACGTTGCGCAGTTGAATCAAAGGTGCGCCCGAGTTGTGGACCGTCGCTCCGGCCCCATGCCTGCTATTTGGTTCGAGTGATTTCATGTCGTTTTTCTTCCTGATATTGTGTATAGTGTTATACAATATAGTTCTTAGTCAAAAAAAAGTTTAAACACTACTTGGCTTCAAACTCTTTCACGGTTTCCTCTATCCAGGTCACAAGCGTCGTGATAACCATTCGGTACTGTTTCACGATGGCCGCTGACGCAAAGGGTAAGTTAGGTTTTTCTTGCCGTTCATGTGCAATTACCCAGGTCTTCAGAGCAACCAACTCTTTCTGTAAATTTCGCATGAGCTCCAATGCTTTCTTTCTGTCGAGTTTGTCGATGTTCCAGAGAAAAGTATTAAACTCCATATAGAACGGAATAATTGAACCCGAAAAGTGCTCCATCAGCCTATGAAAGTGTCCCTTACCTTTGTCCGTGACCGTATAGGTCACTTTCTCCGGCATCTCGCCATCGCGCGTTGTCTTTCCTTTGAGATAACCGTCGCGGCTCAACCGTTTGCAACATTTATAAACAGCCGGTTTGCTAATCTTGAGAATACGCCCCAGCTGTCGCTCATCAATTAGTCGGGCCAATTCGTAAGCATTGCGGGGCCTTTCCATCAGGAGGCCCAGGATGATTAATTCTACGGATGACATTGATCAATTCCTTACTTTTCTCATGCGAGTCAGTGTATTGCTATACTTTATAGTAATATACGGAGTAGTTATCAAGAAGGTTTCAGGAATTATGCTGTTTTTCTTAATAATGTTTCGTGAAACCAGTTTTCCAGTTCCCTGAACCACATGGCTTGCTTCCTTAGATGGTGCGGTACAAGTGATTATGGGTGAAATCGGCGACGGCTACTCCCTCTGCAAAAAATCCGCTTGAGAGAGACATCGTCTCATGTTATGTTATCTTTCAGTGTCGGTACCTATGGTAACGGCGCCAGAACAGCACTGGTTAGACATAGCGAGCTTCGGAAATATATGGGGCAGTAGCTCAACTGGGAGAGCGCCACGTTCGCAACGTGGAGGTCGTCGGTTCGAGCCCGATCTGCTCCATTTTAATTGTCGGGTGTCCTCGCAGGAGCGAGGAGCATCTCTAACGTTGTGCTAGACGGGGAGTTAGCGGTGCCCTGTAGCCCGGAATCCGCTCTACCGGGGTCGAATTCCTGCCTGAGGACTTAGCGACGGCTCTGTCCCGAACGATAAGCGGCGTTGACAGTCGGGTCCTGTACAACATAAGGCTATGAAACCCGCCAGGACCGGAAGGTAGCAACGGTAAATGGATTCTCATGTGTGTTGCGGGGCTGCCCGTCTCGAGCTGGCTGTCGTGAAGGCTCGGTCGTGGCGGCACGACGGCAGGTGCACTTAAATCTCACCCCGCCCCGCTTAAGCGGGACGGGGTGTTTTGTTTTTGGGAGCTGGCTCGACCTCAACGCGAGTTGTCTTGATTTAATCAAATTCACTAGCTAAGATTCCCCATGCTCTTGATTGGAGAAGTAATTGGCGGGTTCGAAGACGGACCCGCCCTACAAAACAAAGATTCTTTTCTTCATGTAGGGCGGGTTTGTCCCCAGACCCGCCATCTAAAGCCCTTGATTGGAGAAGTAATTGGCGGGATTGAAGACAATCCCGCCGAACTGGACCAACATCGACTAGTCAGTAGAACAACGTAACCATGCTCAACCCGGCCTTCCTCTACCTCTTTATTCCTGTCCTCTTCTGGGGTGTGTCATACATCTCCATCAAGGTTGTCCTGACGCAACTCGATCCGGTCGAGATGATCACGGCGCGGCTCTTTTTGGCGACTATCACGCTCTTTTTGATAATCAAATTGAAGGGGATTCGCATCCTTCCATCGGTGAACTGGGTGAAACTAATAGTAGCCTCAATCATTGTCTTCTTTCATTTCTGGGTGATGGCGACAGGGATGCAAGAGACATCGGCCTCCAACACTGCATGGATACTGACCACCGCTCCCATTTTCGTAGCAATACTGGCATGGCTCTATCTTCGCGAACCATTTGGCGGCTGGCAGTGGGTGGGATTGATTGTGGCGAGTGCTGGTGTCGTGGCGCTCTCTTATAACGGCGATATTGCCAATCTCGGCTGGACAAATTCGCGTGGCGATTTTATCGTCCTTGGGTCATGCGTCACTTGGGGGTTGTATACGGTGTCAGCCCGTGACATCACGAAAACAATTGATCCATTGGTGGCAACGTTTTGGACGTGCGCGCTGGCGGCGGGCGTTTTTGTTCCATACACATTGGCTACCGGTGGAATGGAGAAATATTTGGCTTTGCATGACAAAACTGTGGTGCACCTTGTCTTTCTCGGGGTCGGCTGTCTCGCCATTTCTTTCTGGCTCTGGTCTGAAGGGCTGGCCAAAATGAATGCCGCCGAAGTCGGGCTGTATCTCTATGTCGAGCCAATTATCACTGTTGTGGCGGCGTGGGTACTCTTACATGAGATGCCTACATGGTGGCTGGCAATAGGCGCGATTCTGATTAGTCTCGGCGTCTATCTTGCCGAATCGTTTGGGAAGAAAATTATTCCGGTGGAGCACGATGCATGAGTTTGATTCACATCCTTCTTCTTGCCGTTGTTATTTTTTGGGGTTGGTCTTTTGTGGCGACAAAAGTCTGCCTCAATTACTGGACTCCGGTCGAAATACTGGGTCTGCGCTATCTGCTGGCGATTCCAGTTCTTGTGGCGATTGCTCTCTACAAGAAAATCAAACCGAACTTTTCCCGCTCCGATTGGATATCCATGGTTGCTGGCTCGGCGATTCTAACGGCCCACTTTCTAATCCAGATAAACGGGATGCGCTTCACCTCGGCTACCAACACCGGATGGATTATCGCCTTCACACCCCTGACAATTGCTCTGCTTTCATTTCTGTTCTTAAGAGAACGGATAGGAATATGGCAGATTGCAGGCATTGTTGTCGCCACTAGCGGTATTGTCCTTCTTGTCTCCGATGGCAATCTCGGTCAGCTCGATTGGCTGGAAAGCAAAGGGGATTGGATGATTCTGGTCTCGACCGGAACCTGGGCACTCTATTCGGTGGTGACTCGTAATGCCGGAAGACACAATCATCCCATAGCCGTCACTACTGTTTTGCTCTCACTAACGGCTATCGTAGTCGTTCCCTACATGATGATTGACTCCACCGTCTCCAAGCTCGTTTCGGCTCCTGTCGATGGTATCATCGCCATGCTCTTTCTTGGGGTCGTCTGCCTCGCTCTTTCCATGTGGGTCTGGCAGGAGGGGCTGGCGCGCCTCGGAGCCTCGAAGACAGGCTTCTTTCTCTATCTCGAGCCGCTGGCAACGGTCGCTCTTGCTGTCCCTTACCTGGGAGAGCCGTTTGGCCCCTTCACCGCTCTGGGGGGCGCTCTGGTTTTGGGAGGGGTCTATCTCGCAGAGAAGGGGAAAGAGAGCGGTAAGATCGCTTGACAGCGAACTAAGAAAGATGACTGACCAAAATGAGGGAATAGAAAAAATTCCCGATGTTGTCGCACACATCGGGGATATTTGTTGGCAATGGAGTAGATGAAATGAATCAGCTCCAGCGTCAAATCTCGTGGCTTGCGACGATTCTGGTCTCTCCGAAATTGAGTTCCTCAAGGAACTTACGGTCGAAATGAATACAGGTACTATTTTTTATTGTCGCCTGCTTGAGAACAAGGGCGCCGCGGATGTCAGCATTATTTTCAAACGTGAACGTGGTCGCAGGACCGTAAAAGCCACCATTGAATCGTGAGTTGTTCTTTATGAAAAGAGTTGGCCCTTTGGAATAGATCATCAGATTGGAGGGCTTGCCGGGGAAATTAAAATCAGTGTTTTGTTCCATCATCATTGTGCCGGTCAGATATATCGTGACTTTTGCACCCGCGGCGAGAACAATCTTTGCCTGATTTGCCGTATTAATGCTGGAGAAATAGTAGGTTCCATCTGCCAACGTAAGGGTCTTGTTTGCGCCTACCGACAGGGCCTTGGTTCCGGCATTGTATGTATACACGCCCGACAAACCGGTCGCATTATTATTGTGGGTGCTGGCGTAGGTATACTCGGATTCCGGTATAAATGACATGTCCTCGGGTGGCGCTGAAGTCGATGTAGAGCCAAGCACGTCGGCGGAGTTGACAAGTGTAATACTTCCGCCGCTTGTGGAGGCATCACCGCCAACAGAAGTATTGTTGGCCATCGTAATATTGCCGCCGGTGCCGATATTGCCGCCGGACGGCAGTTGCGATGCCGCAAGAGTCGAATCGGAGTTAAATGAATCGGTGCAGGAGAAATTCTCCATGCCGATGCCATCTTTAGCGTAGACGGCGTACTTCCATGCCGGCGGATAGCCTCGTTTGACCCACGCTTCGATGGTTGCGTCGGCTTCGTCGACAGAGCCAGTGGCGCGCACGATAATGGAGTCATCAAGAGCAGGAGTCACTGTCTCATCTTCCAGAGTTACCGTGAAAGTTCCTGACCCGAATGATTGGTCGGCATAGCCGGTTCGCCAGAAAAAATCTGTTTGAATCTGCTCGAGAGACAATTGCAGGCCGGCCTCTGCGACTAGGCGAGCCTGATCAAGATCGGCCTGGTTGAAGCTCATCTTTTTCTCGGTATCGGCGGTCTGGAAGGCCATGGTGCCAATGATGCCAAGCATGAGCATAATCGCCATGGTAACAAGGAGGGCAGAGCCTCTATTATTATTCTTCTTCTTCATCATCATGTGTTTCATACATCACCTGTATTGGTTATCAAATGCAACTATGAGAGATTTCTCAAATAGACCCGCTGGGTTGCCGAAAGGGTGCGGAAGCCGTTGTCGAATGAATAGTCGTCGTCGATTCGTCCGGTCCACAACGTCAGTACAAGATCAATCGTATTCGCGCTGATAACATTGTACGTAAGAGTTTTGATATTAGTGGCAAACTCAACGGCCGCGGCGCCGTTCTCTTTTTTCATGAGTTTATAATAGTGCATATCGGCGGTTCGTCCGGCGACTTTGTCATAATCTGTGCTGGTAAATTCCTGAAGAAAATAGACAACCGAGTCGACCGGGTTGGTCCCCTGATAAAATACCTTGATCGAATCACCCACAACACTGTATCCAGCGCCGCTGTAAATCTTAAATCCCGCGTTGCCGATGGTCTTGCTCATTTCATCGAGAGTGTTGCGACAGGTCATCTGCATGTCAGACACGTCTTCCTGAGAAAGCGTCGAATTGTGCATCTTTCCATAAAACTCGAATGACGCGAATGAAATTATCGAGGCCATGAGTCCTGCGACAAGAAGCTCAACGAGAGTAAATCCAGATTCAGCTTTCATTATAGATTTCATACTGCCATTCCGCTTTATTTCTGCAGGTAGGTTGACTGGGTTACCGTCTGCGACTGACCTGTTTGGTCGGTCCAGGCGATGCTTACCTCAATGAGATTGAGGCCGGCCGGGACGGTGGCATCAACGGTGCTGTCGATAATACTCGTCGACCGTGAAAACTTGCCGAGAATATTGCTTTCGGTGGCCGAAACGGGGATAACAATCGCAATAGTGTCGGCTTCATAGCCGTGGATTTTGTCCATAGCAAGCCGTGACGCCTGCGAGAACTCATTGCCCACGGAGTTGGAGTCGATAGAAATCTTCATCATGGGGGCAAGGCCAAGGAGACCTATTGAAAGCACAACCATGCTGATAAGGACTTCAAGAAGGGTTAACCCCTTTTGTCCGCGCTTGCCGAATATTGAATATACCTGTTCCATATGCTTATTGTATCGGCAGTCGACGTCAAGATATTGAGCGTAATTTTCGCTCCATAACTTCTTGTCCTGTAACTAGTGTTAGTAGAGCATACGACGAGTTTCTTCCCCCCTCAGCCTTTGCCCCCCGATTGCCGATAATTCCTTAGAGAACCGCACGTTAGGTAAACAGAGCATGCCGAATCAATTTAGACAGGCCGGATATACGCTGGTTGAACTGTTGGTGGCGTTGATAATTCTCGCAATTATCTCGGCCGTCGCGGTGAGATCGCTCCAAAAGACCGTCGTCGTTTCGCGCACCGAAGAAACCAAGGCCGAGATGGAATCGCTGGCGCATGCTATCGCCGGCAACCCGTCCCTTGTGTCCAATGGAGTGCGCACCGATTACGGCTATGTCGGCGATGTGGGGGCGCTTCCACCAACCCTCACCGCTCTCAGCGCCAACCCCGGCTCGTATGCCACTTGGCGAGGACCGTATCTGCAGGACAACCTTGTCGTCAGTGTCGGAGCCTCAAGCACCGATATCACGATGGATGCATGGGGTACAACCTACGCCTATTCTCCGGCCGGTGGGACTATCACGTCGACCGGAGGCGGCTCGGCGATGACCCGTCCGATCGCAAATAGCGCCACCGATTTGCTCGTCAATCAGGTGTCGGTGTCAATCACCGACCTTTCAGGCAAATCTCCCGGGACGACCTACGACGATTCTATTCGCGTCATCCTGACAATCCCCAATGGCATCGGCGGGACAACCACGAGACAATTGACGCCTTCAAGCGGCGGCTGGGCGCAGTTCGATTCAATTCCGATAGGGACACACCCACTCACCGTGGTCTACCTGCCGTACAGCGACACTCTCAAGCGTGAGGTGCATGTCGATCCGGGGAAGGCGTATTCAAGCAACGTCCAGCTCTTCAGGGATTTTCCGGGAAGCGTTGGAGGCGGAGGCGGCATTGCGTATGTGAGTAACTCCGATTCCCTCTGGCAGAGTTGCAAAGAAATTTCGCTATGGGTAACAAACACTGGCACATCGGCAATAGCGGTCAATTCCGTGATGCTCACTTGGGCTTCACCTACTGCGTATTATACCAATATCAAGTTTAACGCAGTTGACGTATGGCAAAGCTCAAATCCGGGGAATGGCACCGGACAGACATCGACCTTTTCACCGGCGGGCTCAATCTCGGCGGGGCAAACGATTCGCATCGTTTTCCAGAACTTCAAAACCCAGCCGACCGGCGGCCCCAATGCCGATATGCGCAACACTACCTTCACCGTCTTATTGTCCGATGGCTCCACATTCACCTTCACAACCGACAACACCTGCTATTAAGCTATATGCGTGCACCAATTCATTCGCAGTGCGGCTTCAGCCTTATCGAACTCACCATCGTGCTGGTCGTGGTGGGAGTGCTTTTGGGAATAGCGATGCAGTCGATGACCAGCAGTATGGCCGATTCGCGTCGGGTCAACACCGAGAGAGAGATGGAAGCAATCGCGAAGGCAATAGTCGGCGACCCTGCCATTATGCAGGATGGACGGCGATCGGACTATGGCTATGTCGGCGATGTGGGAGAGTTTCCAGCCGATCTGTCTGCGCTTTACACCGATCCCGGAGGATTGCCGACCTGGAGCGGGCCATATCTTACCCTCGACCATACTCAGGATTCGACTGGCTATCAATACGATGAATGGGGAAAAGCATATTCATACACCGGAGGCGTTATCATCTCGTCAAGCGGCGGCGGTTCGGCGATCTCAAAAAAGATTGCAAAGGCCGCCGACGATTACCTCCTCAACACGGTGAGAGGAAATGTCCGCGATTTCGAGAGCTATCCGCCCGGAGCAGTGAAAAAAGACTCGGTAAAGATTCTTGCCGATATGCCGCGAGGAGCATCCGGTATGATCACGAAGACGTTGTATCCGGCCGCGGATGGTTCATTCACTATTGACTCGGTTCCCGCAGGACAGCGCAGTATCAGGTTCATCTACATTCCGACCAATGACACCGTCAAGCGGATATACACGGTGCTTCCGAGACACAAGAATGATCCTTCCCTTGATGTCGCCTTTGGTGGCAGTTATTTTGGGATTGCCGGTGGATGCAGTGGGGCCGATTCGGCCATCATTCGTCCGAATGGCAATGGTTCTATCACCAATGTTCCACAAAGCACCGGATGCGGAAGCCACTGGCAATGTGTGGACGAGGTCACGGCCGATGATAACGGGTCGTATGTCTCGCGTAACAGCAATAGCTGGTCAACCGATGTATACACCCTTGAAAATCCGGCCCATGACAGCTGTGCGGTCGCGACGGTCACCGTCTATTGCCGTGCCAAAATGGATAACGCCCAGGGGGATGTACGCCCGACAGTCTATGTGAGTGGCAACGAGTACAACGGCACGCAACAGGCATTGACAACCTCATGGGCTGACTACTCGCATTCATGGACAACCAACCCTGCCACCGGCGCGGCCTGGACCTGGGGCGAAATCGACAATCTGCAGGCGGGAGTGCGGATTCGGGGACAGTCCTCTACATTCAAAGCCCACTGCACGCAGGTGTGGGTGGTGGTGAAGTTTTAGCAATATGAAAGCGATGATGCGGGTAAACACCTCGGTAGCCCCCAGCTTGCTGGGGGAGCCGTCGATTCGGCAGTTCGCACAGCAAGCTGTGCGGTACCCAGTAGGTCGGCGTTCCGAGTTCCGCATGTGGCGGAACGAGAAACCCGACAATTGTACCGGCTTCACGTTCGTGGAAATCGTACTCGTCGTGCTTATCATCGGTGTCCTCGCCTCGGTAGCGATGAAATCGGCGTCGCAGTTGTCTGTCAGCGCCAAAGTCGAGCAGACCAAACAGGAGATGACTGCGCTGGCGCGCGCAATCACCGGCAATGAGCAACTTCAGAATAATGGCATCAGAACCGATTTCGGCTATGTCGGCGACATCGGTGCGCTGCCGCCCAATCTCAATGCGCTCATGACCAGTCCCGGCTACGCCACATGGAATGGCCCCTATGTCAGCAATGAGGTACTTCAGATCGCTGATGACTTCTCACGCGATGCCTGGGGAGTGGCATACGGTTACAGCACGGATTCGCTATACATACTATCAAGCGGTTCAGGGGAGGCGATATTTCGGCGTCTTGGTGAATCCACCGACGCCTTACTTCGAAACCGGCTCACCGGGAATATCTTCGATATGGATGGCACTCCGCCCGGGACGACATACAAAGATTCAATCGTCGTAGCGCTGACCATGCCTGATGGACTCGGCGGCACTGTGATAAAGACAACAACTCCCACTGCCGGAGGATACTTCAGTATCGACTCGATTCCGATAGGGGTGCATCAGATAACTGTTATCTACCTTCCGGAGTCGGACAGCCTGACTCGTGAGCTGGCGGTGGAATCGGGGTCGTCGGCATATACGGAGTTCAATCTGCAGAAGAATTACTGGTACGGTTCATTCTCCGGTGTCATTGGTTGGTGGCCATTCGATGAAACTTCCGGCACTACTGCATCCGATGCAAGCGACAACGGCCGCAATGGAACCCTCACCAACATGAGCGCCCCTTCATGCTGGGTGACCGGTCACGCAGACAGCGCCCTCCTGTTCGATGGATCCAACGACTATGTGCAGGTGGCATATGAATCGGCATTCGATCTTTCAACGGCATACACCCTTACCGGCTGGTTCCGTATGGCCTCTGCTGACAAGGCTGACTATCGCACTATTCTCTGTAAGCAGACCAACAGCACCAGCAGAAACTGGTGGCTTTGTCTTCGAGCCGATGGCTCCCTCTATTGGCGGCTCAGTTCAGGGGGAATTTCCTATACCGTGACATCAGTCGGAGACTATGCCGACAATGCCTGGCATTCCTTTGCGGCGGTGAAGCAGGGTTCATCAATGAAGCTCTACGCCGATGGCAACCTGATTGGTTCGGCGGTGGGAGCCCCGAACGCCGACACACAGGCGCAACCGGTCATTATCGGAAGTGAAAATGGAGCGAATTGTTTCAAGGGACGACTCGATGACATCCGCATCTATAGCAAAGGGCTGAATGCATCTGAGATTTCGGCGATGGCGATGTGATGATTGGGATGAGTCATATGCGAAGTAGGTTCATTACCTCAGTATCCCACCGCTTGGCGGTGGGGCGGTTGCTTCGGCTTGTTTGTCCCACCGCACAGCGGTGGGGTACCGATGTGACCATTTCACGGGAACCCACCCAAAGGGTGGGCCACCCAACCCATCATTTGAGTGGGTGGTCCCGCCTTGAAGCGGGATCCCGTCTGCCCCGATTCACACATTGCACCGGCTTCACTCTCGTGGAGTTGGTCATTGTCATTGTCATACTTGGCATCATCGCGACTGTCGCCACCCGTAAGATGACAAGCACAATTGAATCAAGCCGCTACGACGCCACTCTTCGTGAGATGGAGCAGTTGGCGCGGGCAATCCGCGGGAATCCCGAGACATGGGCTGAAGGGGCGCGCGCCGACTTTGGCTATGTTGGCAATGTAGGAGCATTTCCGTCCAATCTCGACGCTCTCGTTACCAATCCCGGCATGGCAACATGGGCGGGGCCGTATATAGAATTGGGTTCCGCCAGTGACGATTTTAAGAAAGATGGATGGGGGACAGCGTATACGCTCATCGGCACGACTCTCCGCTCGACCGGTTCAGGCGCCAACATCGACAAGGAAGTTGTCTCGGCGGTGACCTGGCTGACTTCGAATACGATTACCGGCTCAATCGTGGATGCCAACAACAACGTCCCAGGCTCGGTCTACAAGGACTCGCTGAGAGTGATAGTTTCCTATCCTGATGGAAGCGGTGGAACAGCGACTGCTAGTGTGGTGCCATCGTCAAAGGGCAATTTCACAATCGCCACTCTTCCGATTGGCAACCGTCAACTGCTGGTGGTCTGGATCCCTGATAACGACACCATGAGCTGGTCGATTGCGATATATCCCAACAAATCGGCGCACCTGTCGGTAGTTTTTCCGAGCGATTTGTTTTAGGGACTACCTAAGTCCAATTTCTGCCGTTCCCGCTTCTCTCTCTGTCATTCCCGCGAAGGCGGGAATCCAGTCTTGAATC
>ERZ1292633.1432-Hain-H41-02um-R1-1432-length-25802-cov-5_pt2 | contig 19404 bp, 17 predicted proteins | sample MGYA00564406_ERZ1292633 | MGnify/ENA primary metagenome ERZ1292633 (study PRJEB36523, sample SAMEA6512639) | groundwater metagenome | collected 2019-01-08 | study: AquaDiva: Metagenomics assemblies of 32 groundwater samples
ATTTAACAAAATGCCAGCGACCTGGTTTGGTCTTTTTTCTTCAGCTTTTTTGTTGGGAATCGCCCTACAAATTCATGCGTCGAATCTCGTTTTTGTTGTGGCCGCTGTATTAACGCTGTTGTTTGAAAAACACACCAGCATAAAAAGAATTAAACGAATGGCGGGCTTTATAGCTTTTTTAATATTACCGCTTTTGCCCTATTTTTTTTGGCTGTCGCAGCAATCTTCAGCGCTGGGCACCTTGGATCTAAAAATGGGGCTGCTGGCATTTGGTACGCGTCCATGGGAAGAACTGAAAGATCTGGCAGGCATCAAAATATTTTTGCACAACCTGGGCGGGGCCGCATTTAATTTAATCAGGGCTGATATATTTATTATTCCAACTTGCCTGCTTTTAGTGTTTTATAGAAAATCGATTTTAATAAAAAAAAGTTTTCTTTATTTTTCATTTATAATTTCAATCTGTTTGTTTTTTTGGATTGGTCTTGATGCAGGATTGGTTCGATATATCGTGCCATTCTCGCTGGTGTTTATTCTAGTTAGCGCACAAGTCTTAAGTGGCTATATCGAGCAAGACAGGAAAGAAAAAAGTTTATTCTTAACCGCAGTTTTTTTTGTTTTAGGTTTTCGACTTTTAACTGCGCCACACAATAATTTTTTATTTAATAGCAGTTTTTATAGTTTAATAATTTTAATGGGATTTTCGGCGCTTTTAATTTGGTATATACTTGTTAAGTATATCCAAAATGGCATTTTAATTGGCGGGCTGCTTGTTGCGACCATGGCTAATATTTTTAGTTCAGCGGATTTGCCGACCATTACTTCTGGAAAGGGTCTTGATCATTATGATGTTAAACCAGTTTCTGCATTTTTGAGCGATATAAAAAAAACGACAGGCTGGTCTTATCAACAATTTAGTGAACATTCGTTTATTGTAGGCCTGGTTCCGTGGATAGATTTTTCACTACTTTATAACTCCTTATCGAGTGATGAGGAAAACATCAAAAAACTTCCTATCGATGGTGTTTTTGTTGTAAGCGAAAATACAGTCCAAGTTTTTGACCCTGGGCAGGATGGTCTTCTTAAGTTAAATCTTAAATCGTTAGGTGGTGCCCTGCCGAGAGATTACTCGCAGGCTCTTGTGTCATCAGAGATAAGTTGCGTAAAACTAGTCCGGGTTGGTGGTTTTCAAATATGTTATTATCAGCAGCGGCACAATTTACGCTGGAACAATATTGGCTATGCCTACCAATTCAGTCCACTGCCATTATTTAAAGTTAAGAACAGCTCAGGGGTTGTGTCTGCTAATAACAACGTGGGAGTATTTTATTTAAATTATTGCGAAGCCTTAACCCAGGACTGCACGATTTTTTTTCAGGTCGAGATCCAAAAAAATAAAGAGATCAGAGTTCAGGTTTCAGGTGACCCTGTCGGCGCGCCAGACGATGGCGCAAATTCCGCGCTGATAATGAGCCTTACAGACGTAGCGCTTGAAGTTTTTTGCGCCAATCAAGTAAAAACACATTTTCTAACAGACAGTTTAGGATTTAATAGTGAAAGAAAAAATTTTTTAGCACCGCATGATAAGCTGATAACAATTTCGTGTGACGATCCAGAAAAAATTATTCTTAAGGGGCGCGGCTTTGCGATACGGCGAAACTTTAATAAGTTGGGCGAAAAGCTTTTTGCTATTAGTTGGATTAGATAATTTTTGCAGAAACCAAAAGGTTTTTAATGTGAAGGTATTGAAATGAAAAAATGTTATCTCTGCGAAAAAAATGCAGTGACTGAATTAATAAGTTTTGGAAATCAGCCGGTAGCCCATAGATTTTTAAGATCGAATAACGAAAAAGAATATTTGGGTCCTCTTGTGCTCAGTCAGTGCCAACAGTGTGCCCTAATCCAACAGCCTGATCCGATGCCGATTCACGAGTTAAAACCCAGGTTTGAATGGTTGACGCGCGTTGAGCCGGAAAGACATCTTGATGATCTCGTTCAAGAGATGACGCATCTTCCGGGAATAACAAAGGACTCTCGAGTTTTTGGAATATCTTGGAAAGAAGATACGACCATAAAGAGACTTAATGCGCTGGGCCACCTCAATACATATCGGCTACAGAACGAAGATTTAGGAATTGTAGATCGACTTTCTGATGTGGAAACTATTCAGGCACAATTGACGTTTAAACAGTCTCAAGAGATTGTAAAGGCAAAGGGCCGAGCAGATATTGTTATTTCGCGGCACTTAATTGAACATGCCTTTGATATCAAAGAGTTATTAAGAGCTTTAAAAAATTTGTTGAAGCCGAATGGCTATTTGATACTTGAAATTCCCGACTGTCAGCGCTCGATGGAGACCTATGATTATTCAACCATCTGGGAGGAGCATATTCTTTATTTTACTCCAGCAACTTTTAAAGCGATGTTTTCTTATGGGGGCTTTTCTTTGATGAAGTTCATCAAAGAGGACTACCCGCTGGAGCACTCTTATATTGGGATTGCACAAGCGGCTGAAGACTTGCAGCCAAAACTGCTGGATCTACAAATTTTGTCTCAAGAGCTTGATCGGGCAAAAAAATTTGCAAATCAGTTGGTGACCAGAAGTAAAGAATTAAAAGAATATTTTGTAGAGTATAGAAAAAGGCACGGGAAAATAGCAATTTTTGGAGCGGGCCACATGTGCGCGACTTTTATTAATTTATTACGATTGAAAGACTGTTTTGAATTTGTTGTCGACGATAACCCACATAAAAGGGGAATGTATATGCCAGGGTCAAAGCTGCCAATTTTAAACTCTAGCGCGATTCTTGAGAGAGACATAAAGCTCTGCCTTTTAACATTAAGCCCGGCGAGCGAAGAAAATGTTTTAAAAAAAAACCACGATTTCGTAACAAGAGGTGGAGTGTTTAAGTCTATTTTTCCGGCAAACCCACAGGCAGTGAATGTCTAATTTAGGAAATCTATGAAACAAATTAATGATGAAGTTTTTTATGCTGACAGTAAATTGGTAAAAATTTGTCAAAAAGACATTCAAGCGCTTAAGGAGAAAGCGGCGCGGGCTAAGCGGCACCGTAGTCGACTGTGTACACACAAGGATGTCGAAGAGCGGCTTCATGAAATGCTGATTATTCATTATAAAAACACCTATGTGCGTCCGCACAAACATAATGGCCGAAGCGAGTCCTTTCATATCATTGAAGGAACGGCAGACATTATGATTTTTGACGATCAGGGAACTGTCAGTGATATTATCAGTATGGGAGATTATCGCTCGGGAAAAATTTTTTATTATCGAATGCCAGAAGGGCTCTATCATTCGATGGTGATTACATCCGATGTGATTGTTTTTCACGAAATTACCAACGGCCCCTTTAATAAAGCAGATACGCTTTTTGCCCCCTGGGCCCCAGATGAAAGTGATACGCAAAAAGCTCAAAATTTAACTTTACGACAAAAAAAATCATAATAACGCCTAGAAAAATTTAAAAATATTGATGTAAAATCTGATGCAAGCGACATTCAGGTAAGTTAAAGTAATAAAACTCAGGGGTTAAAACGAATGTATAATTCACGTTGGATTTTGGGCAACTACAAGCAAGACTTGCTTTGGTTGTTTTTACCAGGTCCACTTATTATGTTTGCCAATTTATTTATTCACGACACGCCAGGTTCGGGAATTTTTGCGGTCTATTTTTTTTTAAATTCTTGTCTGATGGGGTCTGGCCATATTTACACAACTGGCTGGAGAACCTATTTAAACCCCGCAGAGCTAAGGCGCTCAATGATTTATTTATGGGCGCCCCTATTATGTTTTAGCGCTTTTTTTTGTTGGCGATATTTTTCACTGCACTGGCTTATTTATGTGCCGGCGTATGCCGCCATATGGCATCATATTCGCCAGTCGTTTGGTATTCAAAAGTGGTATCAGCGGCAAAATGGAGTTTTTCGCAAAGGTTCGGATTATTTTACTTATTTTCTCTGTGCGGTGCCTTTTCTAATTTTCCATTTTCGCGACGATGCGCAGTTTAATTCTATTTTATTTAAAAACGATCTTTTTTCATATCCCAATAACGTATTAAAATATTTCTTTTATACAATATATTTAATTGGCTTTTTGGGATGGGTTATTTACGAAGTAAAACTTTTAAAACATAAGGAGTGGAACCGTCTCGGACATGTAGCGCTTGTAGCTTTTTTAAATGCTTGGTGTTTTTGTGTTGGACAGGGCGAGCTTGGCGTACTTTTTCCCTTAGTGGCGTATCACGGCGTAGCGTATTTTGCCATAATGTCTTCGACTTTAACTAAAACCAAAGTGAATTTTACAGTTCTACATGCTGTAACTATAGTTTTATTAACGGGCTTGGTTTTTGGCTATTATGAAAGAGTAATTGAATTCAAAGAAGGATTAAGCCCCTCATTGTTTTGGGAGTCCATTTGGGCGGGTATTTATGTAACGCCAATTTTGTCGCATTATATTTTTGATGCCTTTCTTTGGCAGGCAAAACATCCGGAAGCGCACTTGGTTTATGGAAGCAAGCCAACTTTGCGGTCGGCGGAGTCTGTATAGAATCGCAAAAAAATAAATTTTTAGAAAACAGCTCTCTTTTGCCAATACTGGTACAAATGCTTTTGGCTTTGTTGGTCCTTTGGCTGTTTCAGTTTGAGTCTCCAGAATTTGCGCTTAGCACAGAAGTATTTTTGGTCGGAGCTTTATTAAGCTGGTTATTTCCAGAACGATTTAGGCTGATAGCCATAACAGTAGTTTCATTTTTGGGAGTATTTTTATTATTCTCGGTTGAGATTTCGCTGGTAGTTGTTTTGTTGTCTGTTGCAAGTGTGGCACTTTTACGATCTAGCCTATCCAACGGGTCTAAGGTGCTTGGGATGTTAACGCTTGGAGCTTGTGTTTTTATGTGGAGACAAAACTGGGCGGAGTCAAAAATTGCTTTTGTAGTTGTTCCGGTTTTCGGTAGTATTTTTGCACTGAGATTTATTTCCTATCTTCGCGAAACAGCGAACAATCCCCAGTGGAGATCGTGGTCTCAGTCACTGGCCTATTTTTCAATTTTACCCAATGTTGTAATGTGGTTTTTCCCTCTTATTGATTATCGACGTTTTATTGAGGGGGCTTCTGGGCCACGCAATCGCGAGCTTTTACAAAAAAGCGCTCAAAGTGTGTTTGAGGGTTTGATTCAACTTTTTCTTTATCGAGTTTTACAGGCCACCTGCGATATACCCTTACAATATGTTTCGTCTAAGGGTGAGCTGGTTCAATATTTTCTAATAACATATTTACACTACATTCGGATTTCTGGAATTTTTCATCTCGTAATAGGTCTTGTTGGTTTATATGGCGTCGAGCTTCCACGCTCGCATAATTTTTATTTTTTCGCAAATAACAGCCGTGATTTGTTTCGCCGGATAAATACTTATTGGAAAGACGCCATGGTTAAGTTTGTCTATAGTCCGATATTGAGCCGACTTGAACATTACGACAAACGCATCTCGCTGGCTATCTCTACAGTTTCAGTTATTGCCGCCTCTTTATTGTTACATGGTTTTTTCTATTTATGGCCGCGTGGTGTTTTTGAATTGAAATTTGAAGATGTATTTTTTTGGGGCGCGATGGGTGTATGGTTGGTGAGTGATATTTTCATAATCAATAAAAACACAAAAGACTCACAACAAAAAAAATCGACGATGCATAGATTTTTTTTGTTGGCATTTCAAATCAGCACAACCTTTTTTATACTGAGTATTCTTTGGGGCGTTTGGAACTCTGGCAGTATTAATGATCTTGTTGCCCTGGTTATTTTGTCTGAATGGAGAGGTGCGCAGGACGTATGGCCACTTCTTTGTTACCCTTTAATTGGGCTCAGCGGTGCAGTTTATTTTTTATGGAAGGATAGAGAAAAACCCGCGGATTCCTTATCAGCGAAAACAAATAGCTTTCACAATTGGTTTCGGCTTGGCGCACTGTCGGCGTTATGCTTGATGACGACATCTACATTTCAAAATTTGCTTCCTCTTGAAACCCGTAGCCTTGTTAAAAACATAGCTGATCCAATGTTTCAAAGTGAGTACGAGGGTGAAAAGCGCTCCTATGATTATTACGAAGGCTTTAAAACGTCGGCACTAGCGCCGGTCGACGAAGATGAGCTTCCAATTGAAAAGCAGCCCATCTATGAGCCCTTGTCAGATTACAGGCGCCGTCAATTTCGACCCATGGCAAATCATATATTTATGGGGCACAGGTTTGTTACCAACAGATGGGGCATGCCATGTTCTAAGGATTTTTCTCTGGAAAAACCAAAAAATGTACTTCGTATTGCAGTCATGGGCGCCTCTCACGCGATATCTTATGGCATAGCGGCGGATAATGACTGGCCCCGCCAAGCCGAGGCCATACTCAATTCTTCTGGTTTTGCAAATATAGAAATTCTAAACTTCTCAATGATCGCCTACCCGTCAATGGTGATGCCACATGTTTTTCTTGAGCGTGTTGCGCAGTTTAACCCCGATATTGTTGTACATGTGGGCGGATTTAGAGAGTACTGGGTTACCGGCTACGTAGCAGGCTTGGCGCTGCGCAATGGCCTAAGCATTCCTTTTCCAGAACTTTTTCCGATTTTAGGCGTGGAAAACTCCGAGAGCTTTCTCGCGAAACATTATTTTACTAATGCTTCTTTTGAAAAACAAAAGGCCCTTTTTGAATGGGGCCAGAAGAAACTAGCTCAGGTTGTTAAACAAAAGGATTCAAAAATTGGGCTGATGTATTTTATGACACCAGGAATCTTTGAAAGTAGCAAAAAAGAACTGGCCTTTGCTCGATGGAATGAGCAGCATATTATGAAAACGGCCCGTGACGCGGGATTTAATGTTTATGATCACACTCAGCTATTTGCTGGGCGCAGCTTGCGCGAGGTAACCTTGGCAGACGATGTAAATCACTTCAATCATTTTTCTCAGGTTGGTCATAATATCTTAGCTAAACAATTTGCTGCCAATATTAAGGACTTTATTTCTATTTGGAAAAATCAAAACTAAAGACAAGGAACTTTAAAAAGTATTTCTAGACTTATAATTCACTGCCGAATACGCTTTTGTAGTGAATTTAAAAAAAATACTCATAACAGGAGCTGGTGGCTACGTTGGTACGCCTCTAGTATCAAGGCTTTTAGAGGATGGCTTTGATGTTATTGCGCTGGATATTTTTTGGTATGGCTGTTATTTACAAGCACACCCAAAGCTTGTGATTTTGAAAGCAGATTTGCGAACAGTAAATTTAGAGGACGCACTAGCAAACGTTGACGCTGTTATTCATTTAGCCTGCATATCTAATGATCCAAGTTATGAATTAAATCCTGCATTCTCTGAGTCTATCAACGTGACCGCATCAATTCGGCTAATTGAGCAATGTAAAAAAAGTAAGATTAAACGATTTGTTTTTGCCAGCAGTTCAAGCGTGTACGGAGTTCGACAAGAGCCGCGTGTTACGGAAAAAATATTTCCTGAACCATTGACAGTATATTCAAAAAGCAAAGTTATAATTGAAGAGTATTTAAAAAATGCGGACGATAGTTTTGACGTGGTGATTATTCGGCCCGCAACGGTATACGGCTTTTCGCCACGGCTTAGGCTCGATGTCGTGTGTAATATGTTTTCAGCGCAAGCGTATTACAACAAAGTTATCACTGTGCACGGTGGCGAACAGTTGCGACCACAAATTCATATCGATAAAATGGTATTAATTTATAAAGCATGTTTAACAGAAAAAAGATTGTTTTCTGGTGAAATATTTAACGCCTCAGAAGAAAACTACTCTGTAAAGCAAATTGCTGAACAGGTTCGGGCCTTATTGAATAGGGACATCGAAATTAAATATTTGCCGATTCTTGATGGGCGGTCATACAGAATTGATTCCCATAAGTTTTTAGATTTTTTTAAGATGAATTTGATACCAAATTTAAAAGCAGGAATCGGCGAGCTCATGAATTATTTTGATAAAAATCCGGATATGGCATGGATGGACATGCGATATCATAATGTAAAAAAATTAAAGAATATCTACAATGAATAGAATCGATTCCGACACTGAGGTTTTCATAATCAAAACCGGACAGTATGAAACTTTTGCTGCCGATACCGGTAGCACATTCAGTCTTGGTGATGTATTACGAACCACGGCATTATTGCCAGCACTCACTAAGGCAAAAAAAATCCACTGGCTTACAGATAAAAACGCAGCAGCGTTGCTACCAACCGAAGCAAGCGACTTCGCTGTTAGGTTTGAACTAAGTTACCTAAAACAGAATATAGACGAAGCTCACGTGTTAATTTTAAACTTAGAAAGAGACCCAAAACTAATCCCTATTTTACAGAATAAAAAAAATATTTTAGGTTATATTTTTAACAATGAACAATGGCTGATCAGAGACTACTTAAGCAATATATACACCGTTGAGGCTTGGATAGAGCATTGCGCCTCGACTCGCGTTTATAGCTGGGGAGCAATGTTGCAAAAGCTTGTTGGTCCAATAGCTACTGCTACGACACCAATATTTAAAAGGCCAGAAACAAAAATTATTTCAGATATTGGGTTTAATTGGCATGTAGGCACCAAGTGGGTATCAAAAAAAATTGGTATACATATTTGGAATAAGCTAGAACAAGGCTTGCAATCGAAATATAAAGTTTCGTGGCAGCAAGGTCTTAACTCTGTTTCGGAATATGCAAGCTGGGTGGCCTCAAATCGGTTGATTATTTCGACGGATTCTTTGGGTCTTCATTTGGCGAACGGCATGGATATACCAGTCATAGGCTTATTTGGTTCGACCGACTATAAGCTGCATGACACGGGACTGCGCGCGCATTATATTAATTTCGACACTCCAAAGGATGTATATACTTGTTTGCCATGTTGGAAAAGCACATGTTTTCAAAAGACACATTGTTCGGAGTTCATGGATTTTAAAACGGTTTATAAATTAGTTGATGAGTTGTTAAACGAAAAGGCATACTGTGAAAAAAATAACACTTTCAGATGACTGTAATTATGTCGGTGCATTTTTAATACTTTCTTGTAATTTGTCCTGCGAATATTGTATCAATGCATTGAGTGGTGGCTTAGTTAAAAAAAAAGTTATTTCTCACATTGACTGGTCCAATATGCTTAATAGATTAGAACTGCCTACGGGGGTCCCGATAACACTACAAGGCGGTGAGCCCACGCTTCACCCGGAGTTCTATCAAATCATCAATAGCATTAATTCAGACATTCCGATTGATTTGCTCACCAATGCTCAATTCGATCCGATAAAGTTTGCTGGCCTTATTTCGCCTAGCCGATTGAAGCGCGATGCAAAATACGCTTCAATAAGAGTTAGCTATCACCCCACAACTATGAATTGGGGCACGACACTTGAAAAAGTTTTGTGGTTGCAACAAAAGGGATATTCGATATCTTTAAATAGTGTCTTTCATCCTGATGTTGAAAGCCATTTGATCGACTGCCAAAAAGAGGCCGTCTCTAAAGGAATTGACTACAGATTTAAGGATTTTTTAGGTGTACATAATAATAAAATCTATGGAAATTACAAATATCCCGGGGCCTGTTTTTCAGACAATTTTAAGAGTGTGAGTTGTAAAACCACGGAATTATTAATTGCGCCAGACGGCAAAATCTATCGATGCCACCATGATTTGTATAACTCGCATCAGCCATTAGGATCGTTACTGGATGAAGACGTTTCTGTAGCTTCTGGATTTAGCCGATGTGATATGTATGGGCGATGCAATCCTTGTGACGTTAAAATTAAAAACAATCGCTTTCAAGAGTGGGGACACACCTCTGTAGAGATTAATCTTTGACGTAATTATTATTTACAAGGCTATAGGAGCATGTTGAAATCATAATTGTGTCTATTGGAAAAAAACAAAACTTTATTACGAAAAATCATACGGGCATAACGCGCGACTATTCGTTAAGAGCTGGATCTGAAAAACCAGAGCTATCTGAGCGGGCAAAAAAATTCGATTTTGAATACTGGGATGGCGACAGAAAAACCGGATACGGGGGCTATGTCAACGATGGTCGCTGGCAAAAAATTTCAAAGATGTTGGTTGATACGTATGATTTAAGTACGACAGCAAGAATATTAGATATTGGCTGCGGAAAAGGCTATTTGTTAAGTGAGTTGAAAAAACTGAACGCTCAGTTTACGGTTCAGGGAGTAGATATTTCACAATATGCCCTGTCGCACGCAGATCCACCGCTTGCGAAATTTCTGTCCCAAGAGAGCGCAGATCGAATTGAGTATGAAGAAAAATCGTTTGATCTGGTTGTGTCCATGAACTGTTTACACAACTTACAGCTGCCGCAGTTATTTACAGCATTAAAAAAAATCCAATTCGTAGCCAAAAAAAACGCATATATTTGTGTAGAATCTTATCGAAATGAAATCGAAAAATGGAATTTAATGAGGTGGCAGTTAACCTGCGAGAGTTTTTTTACTCCCTCTGAATGGGAGTGGATCTTTGAAAAGTGCGATTATCGCGGTGATTATGAATTTATTTATTTCGAATAGAATCCTAAGGCATAGGGCATAATTTGTTTAAAATGAATCTTAAAGCTTACGCCGGGATTTTTATTGCCAGCTTGTTGGTACTGCTGCTGATGAATATATCGGTCGGGCTATTACAAAAAACCGATCGTGTTGGAAAGCTTAATAGAAACGCTAATCATCGTTATCTAGTTAGCGTCATACATGATCAAGACCTCAATTTAAACAATCAAACTGCAAGCCCTGACAACTGGTTGTCGTCCAAAACAGGAAACTATCCAGATTTGCACTCTTGGGGAGGGGTTGTCGCCTGGGTGCCATTCTATGCATATGTCGCAGTCCTGGCAAACGCGAGGTTGACGAATTTTAATTGTATAGTAGACCAAGTTGACTTTGCCCAGGCTCTTGCCGCCATCTTCTGTTTTATTCTAGTGCTCGTTAATATTTATAAAATACAAAAATTGATTAATGAAAACAGCAATTCAAGTTTGTGGCTTGCGCTGTTTTTTCTAGGTACGCCTGCGTTTTGGTATGTGCTGATAGAGCCCTCGGGTTCGATAATTTTCTATTTAGCTGTATTGAGTAGCATTGTATTCTTAATATTTAATTTAATACTCAAAAAATATAAGCAACACATCTGGTTTATTGTTGGCGCGTTATCATTTATTTTGGCCACCATAAACAACAGAGGCTATTTTGTATTGATTGCCATGGCACTTTTCATAACGTTGTTGAAATTGAAAAAATTGATATCAAGCAGAGATTGCTTTTATTACTTCGCGGGTATTGCGCTTGTTTTGGGTCTTGAGGCATTAAATTTACGACTAAAGCTTGGCCAAGTATTTACCATATTTAATTTTATCGGAAATGATATTTATAAAATTGTTCCCAGAAAGTTTATGATTTTTGATAGTCTTTTTAGTACTAAGGGAGTTGTTTTGATGTTTCCTACGTATTTGGCGGGAATTCTTGGGCTTTTAATTTTTTGCTACGAAGGCTGGATAACAAAAAAAATAAAAACCATTGAGAGCCGGTTGGTATTTTCAACTTTTTTATCAGCCGTGATTAGCTATTTTGTTAGTCTTTATTATTGGTTTCCTGAAAGAGATTTTATTGGCGCCGGTTTTTTAGAAAACCAATTGATTTTTGCAATTGGACTAGGGTATTTACTTAAGCGAATAAAAAAACAAATATATATATATATATTTCTCCTGGCTTCCAGCGCCTGGTCACTGTTTATTTTAGCGGGTTATTATGTGGATCGAGATTTGTCGATACCCCGAATAAACGCGGACAACTTAATACGTCTTTATGGTGTTGTTATTCCCGACCTCACAGCCATCGCGCCCCACAACAATATGAATACATTTTTACATTCCATTTACTGGCTGCCGGTAATATTTTTTATTCTATTCGGGCTGTACAAAGTCGTTTTTAATGAAGCTAAATGGAAGCCTTTAATTGGGAGAGTATCTATTTATGTCATTTTATGTTTTGTGTGCATCAGTCTATTGAACATATATATCAATTTTCAAGCACAACCCGGTCTTTTAAATCAAAAAAAAGAGGTCGTGATTAGTGCGGACTTAAAAGTTTTTTCTTACAATGATTTTGTTGGTTTTCTACAGAAGGACTACATGGCAGCAATAAAAGACAGAAGGACAGCATTGGCCAAAGAGATAACCTACAAAAAAACACAACATATGCAAGAGGTTCTGGCTGATATAAAAGAAATGCCGGCAGTCACGGACAACAAAATTATCAACAGGCAAAAGTACTTGTGCGAGCTTAATAGCGTCGAACGATTGAACTGAGGCTAGTTATTAGGGGTTGTTTTTAGATGTTCAACAAGTTTGTCGACAACCATATTATTGACCAAGGGTAATGGATAGATGTAGAGCGGCGGCGCCATGAAACTATCAGCGCTGCTCGGAGTAAAAGCATCGATATATTCTATATTGGCCGCCTTCGCACATCGAACAAGATGGTTTCTTTCGTAGAGTGGTAAAATTTGATGAAGCAAAATAATAAAACGAGAATCTGGAAATTGGCGCAAGAAGTTGAGCTGCGCGGTTTTGATTAAAGCACAAACAAGTCGGTGCTCATTGTAAGTATAATTATCGAAGTTGTCGGGACCAAATAATGCCCCCATGTTTGAGAGACTAAAATACATTTTAAACCAAGACAATAGGGGTGAAATCTCATTCAAGGTGCCAAGATATTTAAGCTTACTCTGCTCGAGTTCAGACAAAAATGTGGGAAGGGGGATGTTTTCGTTTGCATTAAAATACGCTAGGTTTTTTTTCTCAAATTCGTAACGTGGCATTTCGGTAAGCACAGCAGGCAAAACTCTTTCGAAAGAACGTGGATAATGGCCGGATGAGAGAACGTAGATAAAAAGACCGCTTTTTTCAGCCACCTCTGCTTTGTAATCAATCGTTTCAGCCAATCTATTTACAGATTGAGCCGCACTTAGAGGAAACCCATAATTGTAAGAGGTGTACTCAGGTATTTTTTTTGAAAAGAGTGCGGGAATCGTATCAATACTATCAATGCCAGTGCCCAGTAGGTCCGTGCAACCAAAAAAAAGGGCAAATTTTTTATTTAGATTTTTTTTAGTAAAATTTTCGCTTTGCTCAACAACTCTACGCCCAAAGTTATCATAAAAATAATCGACATCAAAAATCGCCTCGCCTTGAGCATTGTGTGCCTGATGTTTAATGTGGGCGTTTCGCGGTCCGCGCATGGGGCTGTGTTTGGATTCACCAGAGATATACTCAGCCGACTCCGTGTAATCGCTCGAGAATTGGCGTTGCCATTTTTCACCAGGCACGGCATAGCCCCCGAGCACATAGATTTTTTGGTAATCATTTTTATAAAAGAGCAGCGCTAAAAAAATGACAAAAAAAAATGAAACAAGTAAAAACAAAATAATTCGAATTTTTTTACGTGGCATATGTTGAAATCAAATTTGAGGGTACAAGAGTGCGATTTTTTATTAAAGTGTAAGCCAAGTCTTCAAATGACGGACAACAAATTTTATCTGCAAAGCAGAATTTTTCAGGCCTATGGTTGCTGGCTTCGAAGCTGAGTTCTTTTGACTCACGAAACGCATCCAGATGATTTTGTATTTTCTGAGCGTTAACAAGAAACGGATTGGTTTTTGGTAATTCAAAAACCTCAATATTGTGATAAAGACTGAGTGGGATTTTAACAAGAGGCTCCTCTTCGTGAGCGTCATTTCGCGGAAATGCGGCGGCCCCTTGTGCCAACAGGGAGTGGCAAAAATAACTGTCGCTATAATAAAAATTAAATTCGTTTAAATCACAAAATAGAAAATCAGAAAAATCATCCGTGACTATATCGTTTGGACTTTTAATTATGGGAACAGATTTAAAAACATTGAAAAGCTCTATCAGCAGCTCATTGTCGTGCTTAGCCAACTCATTTCTGGTAGACAGGCTTTCGGAGTTATAAGAAAGAAAAGAACTAAAATAAACCTCAAATGTTGTTGTTTTAGCATAGCTGCGCAGCTGGGTAAAAAGATTCAGGAGGTATTTCTTGGTGCACTGGTTTTTTCCAAGCTGAGTGTTCAAAAAAAGAATTTTAATTTTATCAGACGCGTAGTTAAATTTTTTATTTGATGTTAATTTGTAGGTCAAAACGCGGTCGGCCCAATTGGCGGGTATAATATTTTTTAGTGCGTCATTGACAACTAACAATGACGAATTGTTTGGTGGCCGTGGGTTGTCATAAAAAAACTTAAGTAAGGTTAAGGCGCCGTCGCGCACAATTATAGGCGAAAAATAGGATAGAGCGCCCAAAGATTTTATTTCAAATAAAAAGGCGGCAGAAAAGGGCGAAAAATACTTATTCGCGTGTTGCCCCAAAAGACATTTTGTTCCTATGGAGGCCTCGGATTCTGATACCCACAAGGCCTCATTTCGGAATTGAGATAGTAATTCGATAGAAGCTATCTGTTTGGTTATAAAATTTGCCAATTCAGTGGATTGACCAGATTGAATAGATTGAACAGGGTGAGGGTCATTAGCTCGGGTAAACACTGTAAATCTCCCTGTAGAGGTTTGAGAAAGCAGAAGCGTTGCCAAAGGGCGAGCGAGGATTCACTGAGAGAACATCAGCTACGCTGTGAAATACTGAAGTAAATCTTTTAAATTTATGCGTAGGTTCTTGAGAAAGAAAGTATTTTATTTTTTTTGCACAAGCATGGACAGAGTGATTTTGCAGAGCAATTGCAGCTATCTGCTCGCGTTGCGCTGTTGATGGAGTTATATTTAATTCCACCAGCGCAGAAATAATCAATTTTTGATCAGGTATAGTATTTACATCGCCGATTTGCGTCGGGATATATTTTATGTCTGAAGGAAAAGAATCTTTAAAGCCCGAATAGCCGGCCCAGTCTGTTAATACGCAAGGCAGGCCTGTTAGCAAGGCTTCAGCGGGCGCCATACCAAAGTCCTCATCGTTGTGAGTACTTAAGCTAATAAATAAATCGGCCGCGTTATATATAGAGTTAAGAGTTTGAGAGTTAAAGTTACCAAGATACTGAATACGATCGCGTCGTTCAGTAGAAAATAAAGCATTGATTAATGTTTGAATATCATAGGCCATTAAGCCCTCAGGACTGGTTTTACCTAGGTAAGGCATGCCCAGGTCGTCAATTGGGCCCGCCATTAAAAGCACAGCATTGGGGTTTATATTTTTTTGATAAAAATTAAAGGCTCGTATTAGAGCCATAATATTTTTTTGTAAACTGAGTCTTCCGGTATATAAAAAAACCTGATCATCTTCGACAAGCGCAAGTTTTTTTCGGAAATTTACTCTTAAGTTTTTTTCAAAATAATATTCTTTAGTAGAAACCGGAAACGGGCAAATATCGATTTTAGAGTTTTCTTCAGAGACAAACTTTTTTAAAAGAGCTGCTTGTTTTTTTGAAGCACAAATCCAATGAATAGAAAGCTCAGCAAGAGGGGCCTCGGCGGCAATCCAGTCATTTGCTTTTAGTATAAAATCGCCATAGACATGAACTATTAAATTAGGCCGATAATAAGGGTCGAGACTGTGGAGGATATTTATAAAGTTTGCTGGACAAGGAGCGTGGTCGATAAAGATTAACTTTTCTGCGCCCCAAGCCCTAACATCAGACGCGACGCGCCAATGCGAATATGTGGTGTCTTTGCCATTAATATAGAAAAGCTGGCACTGGCTATTTAGCGCTAGCGTGTAACTTTCTAAAAGATTGGCAGAAATTGATTTACAACTAACCCAGTCGATATCTTGCTTACTTGTGATAATAGCAACTTTTTGCATTTTATTAAGATGTAACAATTAGTTGCAAAAATCAAAATAAAAGGTCAATGTTTCGTATGGAACAAAAAAATACAGTGGATAATTTTACAGCGTTAGACCCAAGTAAAGGCTTACTGGTGTCGAAAGAATTAATTGCCAGAAAAAACCAAGACGGCACTGTAATCATTATGAAATTAGACGAGTCTACACATTTTTATAAAATCGACGGTATCGCAGCAGATGTCTGGTTTGGCTTAGCGCAGCAAAGAAGCAGTCTTCTTGAGTTAATGCCGACCTTAAAAAGTAAATATCCAAAATTTCAAACTGAGCTTGATGCAGATGTTCCAAAATTTGTTCTTGAGCTTTTAAATAAAAAACTACTTACGTACTGTTAAACCGAGGTATTAAATGAGCTCCGATCAAAATAGCAATTCAAACAAAAACCAAAACAGCAATGACGATCAAAATAACAAAAATGACAAAGCTTATAATTTCGGCGGCATTAAAGAATACAACTTAGAGCAAATTGAAACTGAAGTCTTAAGCGAAAGTATTTATTTAGATGTTTTTGCCGGTTCGGATTTAAGACTAAAGACAGACGTCACTGAAGTATTTTCAGCTTTGGATTCAATAAAAAAATTGGATGCAATCTCTTATCGTTGGAATCCAGAGATAAAAAACCAGCTAACTGAAGGCGACTCAAACGATATGCAAACTGGTTTAGTCGCTCAGCAAGTAGCGGAAGTTTTTCCTGAACTTGTTCGTAAAGATGAGGCCACAGGTTTTTTAGCTATTAACTACAGTCGCCTAACGACGCATTTGCTTGTTGCGATTAAAGAAATTTCCCAGCAATTAGATATTCAGAATAACAAAATTGCAGCCTTGGAAGATCAGATAAAAACCCTCAGAAACTAACGCAATCGCACATAAATAAAACAAATACTTCCCCCAAAAATGCGCAATACAGCATTGATAACCTTTTTTTTTAGACAAAATGTCTCATAATCGGACGACATCTTAGTTTTAACTCATCTTTGACAGCCTCAACTAGACTTTCATCTAAACAAAACCGCCTAGCAACCCGATAAGAAGCTAGAGAAAAGGTCGTTTATTATGAAAAAAGTCGGTCAATTGATGCAGGAAATGGGTTTTAACAAAAACTCCTCAGATTCGGCAAAAGAGGCTTTTATTAAGTATTTAATTAAGCAATCAGCTAGCGTAAACGTGCAAACCCCTTCCGAGAAAAAAACTATTGAGAATAGTCCACAGAAAATTGTGTGTTTTCCGAAGCAATTGGAGTTTGCTTTTAATGATATCGATATTGAGTCTGAAGCGAGTGTTTTGAAAAAAGCTTAGTAATATTTTATTGAGTCTTGCGCCCTTAAAGTCCAATATCAGGGCATGAATACGAAAAAATATTTCATTGAAATTTTTAAAAAAGGCGAAGAGCAAAACGAAAAACAAGACAGCGTTATTGATGCTATTCGCGCGCTTTCGGTTTTAAGTATAATTGCCTTTCATGTGATGATTGGAGTTATTCAGGTTTATGATCACAGCAAAGCTAAACAATTCATCTTGGGCATGCCCTCGTTGTTGCAGCCATTATGGCACGGCGAAAAAGGAGTGGATGCTTTTTTTCTTTTAAGCGCACTGGTTATCGGTCTTCCATTTTTTAAAAACATTGATAATTATAATCTAAGCACTGCCAAAGAATTTCTGAAAAAAAAGTTTTTCAGAATTTATCCGCTTTTTCTAGTGGCACTGATTCTTTATACGCTAGGGCAATGGAGCTATTTCGGCGAATATTTTTTTAGCAATTTGTTTTTTTTGAATAATATTATTCCGGGCGAAAGAACGATAATTCCCGTAGGATGGTTTTTAACAGTTGAAGTTCAATATTTTATTTTATTGCCGATCTTGTTTTTTGCACTTAAAAAAATAAGACTTCAAAAAACAAAGTATATAGGCATCGTTCTGAGCACGCTTTTCGTTTCATCTGTAGTGGCTTGTGCGCTTGTATTGTTAAGTAACAGCGATCTTTATTTGCGACCTATAACAGACCTGTTTTTGGCAGAAGATCGAAACGATTTTTCGGCCCGGATGGGAAGATTTTTTTATGAAGCCAATTTAACCCGCTACGGGCCTTTTGTTGCAGGGATTCTGCTCGCTTATTTGAAAATATTCCATTCAGAGAAATTAGCTTCTATATTAAAGAACAAGTTCATCGGAATTTTATTTTTTTTTGCGGCCGCCGCAATGATTTTGTTTCCCATTTTATTGCCGATCTACGATCCAGATTCATGGTATTATAATTCTTTTTCCGCTGGGCAAAACTTTTGGGTGCTTGCAGCTAGCCGCCAGATTTTTGCTCTAGGTCTTGTGCTTTTAATTTTAGGCTGCTGGTATTCGCTAGCGCTACCTTTTGCATTAATAAAAAAAATATTTAGCTGGAGAGTCTGGCGGCCAATTTCGAAGCTGTCTTTTCCGATATACTTGTTTCACTTTCCATTTATTGCCATAGCTGCTGCCGCTGTTTTCGGCACAACCAACATTAAAGAAATCGCAGCTGTTAGTTTTTTAAGCGGCAGTTTGATTTTTTGCTTGGCATTTGCACTGACGTTTATTTTTTCAATTCCGCTCTATATATATATTGAACGCCCGATTATCGAGCGCACAAAAAACTCAGCTAAAATATAACTAGACCTTGGTCTAGTTTCAATATGGAACCTCAAAAAGCCCTGCTCGACCAGATCAAGACTTTGGTAGGATTTTTACACATATTAAATATCCTGCAAAAGCAGGTAAAAATATAGATATCTCACGGAAGGAGATTTTTATGGCACAGGGTCGTGGAGTTACTAAGTTTATATTTCTTATAGTGGTTGCATTTTCGTTAGTTGCTAAGGCAAACAACCAGACAAACAACCAAAAACCAACTCAGGATACAGTTAAGCTGGCGGATGCGGTGCCGGGTGAATATGTTGTTCGCTTAAAGCCGAGCATGATGAGTTTGAGCCAAAATAGTAATACAGATGAATTATCACAGGCTTTGGGTGCCCATATCCAATCAACGATTCCATCTATGAACATCGTAGTTGTTAAGCGTCCTGTTTTTGAAACATTAAACTCAGCTGTTAATTCTTTAGCGCAAAATGAGCTGGTTGATATCGCAGAACCAAATTACATCTATAAAGCTAATCGCTTACCAGATGACCCGATGATGTTGCAGCTTTGGGGCTTAAGAAATATTGGTCAAAAGGATTCGGCTGGAAAAGTCGGCGTTGCTGGTACGGATATTTCAATGGAGCAAGCTTGGGATATTGAAACGGGATCTGATAAAATGCTCGTGGCCGTTATTGATACTGGCGTTGATTTCTCACATCCAGATTTAGTCGATAATTTATGGACCAACGAGGCGGAGTTAAACGGTAAACCCGATGTTGATGACGACAATAACGGTGTTGTTGATGATATTCATGGATTTAATGCCATCACTGGAAAAGGCAACGCCGAAGATGATCAGGGTCACGGT
>ERZ1292633.2361-Hain-H41-02um-R1-2361-length-19402-cov-5_pt1 | contig 19402 bp, 19 predicted proteins | sample MGYA00564406_ERZ1292633 | MGnify/ENA primary metagenome ERZ1292633 (study PRJEB36523, sample SAMEA6512639) | groundwater metagenome | collected 2019-01-08 | study: AquaDiva: Metagenomics assemblies of 32 groundwater samples
CGTCGTAACGATGGGTCTCGGTGGTGCCCGAGGGGAAGTCGATGCGCGCCTCGATCGTCTCGTTGAGGTCGAAGATCCGCGCGCCGTAGAGCAGCGCGAAACCCTGGCCGTCGCCGCGCCGATTGTAGATGCCGCCGATTTCGAGGATCGTCGTCTTCATGTCGATCTTGGCGCCGATCGAGCCGCCGGCGGGGCCGGGCAGCGCGACGTGGACGTCGCTGTTGCCGAGATTGAGGTAGGTGCCGTCGAAGAAGATGCCGTTCCTGCCGTTCTGCCCTTCGAGGTGCAGCATGACAGCGGAGTCGGTGTGTTCGAGAATGTTCGAGATGTCGACCGTCACGTCGGCGACCTGCCGGTCGTTGACCTCGACGTCGACGCCGATGTCGGACAGCCAGAAGTACGGCGTGACGCTCCAGTTCCAATCGCTCGCCGCCGCTGGTCGCGCCCCGAACAGCAGTGCGCCGACCGCGCCGACTCCACAAGCCAGCCGCTTCAGGGTCGCTCTCTTCATCACTCTTCCCTCACTGGAATCGAGAGGCGGGAAGATTCCGCCAACCGACGGCCAAGATACCAGACGTCGCCGACCGCGCCGTGGCGGACGGCGAGCTAGTTGCCAGACGCGGTCTCAGCGGTCTCCGGAGCGTCGTCTACCGTGACCAGGTCGACCTCGTCGAGCGAGTTGCCGGTCGGATCCCAACTTTCGTCCGGGTCGTAGGCCTCGACGAGTGTTACCGCCGTTCCGGTGTCGGCGCCGAGGTCCTTCTGGAAGGCGATGCCCTGGTGATTGATCAGAAAGGTCATGAGTCCGGAGTTGCCGTACTTGGCGGGCCAGGCGATGGCTGCGAAGCCATGCGTCAGCCGGCCCTGCGCGTCGAGGTAACTCTTCTCCCCGCCGGGAGCGCTCTTGCCCTGAGTCGAGATCATCCGGTAGTGATAGCCGTGAAAGGCCTGCTCGGGCGCGCCATAGCCCTCCGCTTCGGCGAACAGGTCACCGAGCGGGCTCAGCGCTTCGCCCTCGGTCGGTTCCCAATAGAGGCCATCGTGCGCACCCGCGGTGCTGAAAAATCTGCGGGCGAAGGCCGGTGGGTTGTCGTCCCGTCCAGTGGATCTGTACTCGTACTGGGCATCGACCAACGCATGCAGCGAGGTGAGCGTCGAGAGCTCGTTCCTGCCGATCCGGCGGTTCAGCAGCTCCTCGCGGCCCGCCGCGGTGTCGAATCGCCAGCGCTTGCCGTCCGCAGTGCGGACGAGCGGAATCGGCATCGGCCACGCCTGCTCGCCGAAGAAGGCCACCCGGGTCTTCTCGTCGAACTCCTCGAAGGCGACCTTGGCGAGGATCATCGCCTTGACCCGTTCGGCGTCCTCGCGGGCGGCGACTGCGTCGCCGGACCCGAAGAGCTCGGCGCTGCCGGGGCCGAAGATCGCTTCGGTCTGCTGGTCATCGCCGGCGCCGATCAGCCCGGCCACGGCTTGCACCGCCTCCTCCGGGGTGGCAAAGGTCCCCGGATCGGGGCTACCGCAGCCCGCCACGAGCAGCAGGAGGCCGGCGATCCCGTAACCGACGGGTGCTGTCGAACGACCGATTCGCTTCCCGTTCATCGGTCTCATCCTCCTACCTCCTGCCGCCGCCGCGTGCGCCACCACCGCGCGCGCCACCACCGCCATACGACGATGTGCCGCGGCTCCTCGAGCCCCGGCTGCTCGCCGCCCGGTCCGTACCCGGACTTCTCGATCCGCTGTAGGCGCTGCGGTTGGAGCCGCTGCCAGAACCACGATTCGCCCCGGTGGAGCTGGGCCGGCTGCCGGCTCCACTGCCCGACGGGCGAGTGACGCTTCTGTCGCCGGCTCCGCTCGCGGCCGCGCGGTTGCCGACTCTGTCGCCGGCCCCACTGCCCGCTGCACGGTTACTGACTTTGTCGGAGACCCCGCCGCCTGCCGCACGGTTGCCGGCCCTGTCGCCGGCTCCGGCGCTCGCGGGGCGCGTCGTCGCGCCGCCGCCAGCACGGTTTGCAGTTGAGCTCTCCGACCAGCCCCGCGCCGCCTGGCTCGACACCCGGCTCGTACCCGCCTTGGCGCCGTACTTTCCGGCCACGTTCTGGTTCTTGTAGTTGACGCCGCCGCGATGGCTCGGGTTGTGCTGCCAGCTCGAGTTGCCACTGCGGTTGATATTGGCGTTGATGTTGCGGTTCACGTTGATGTTCGTATTGCGGTTGAAGTTGTTGTAATGGTTGACGTTGACGTGGACGCTGTGGTGCCCCCATCCCCAATTGCAGCCACCCCAGATCGCCGCGCCGACCGCCAGGCCGACACCGAACGAAATGAGGCCGTAGCCCGGCGGCGGCGGCATGTACATCGGCGGGTAGTAGTAGCTCGGATAGCCCCAGGACGATCCGTAGACGACGGTCGGCGAGTAGACGGGAACGTAGACGATTTCCGGCGCAGGCGACTGGATGACGATGATCTTTTCCTTCTCGACGGTGATCACTTGCTGCTCCGTGGTCTTCAGGTTTCCCGCGTCATGGGCCTTGCCGCGCATCCGCTGCACGGTGTCGAGCAGCTGGTCCTGCTGCCCGAGGAAGGCGTCGCCCAGGTCCTGGGTCCATTCGAGGTTGTCGCTCATCTTCGCGAGCACGTCCGGAAACGAACAGATCGACTTGACGCTGGCGTCCCAGTCCTGCTCCTTCAGCGCTTCGTCCAGCGCCGTGTCCTTGAGAGTCGCGTTCTTGCCGAGCCAGCGTTCCGCTTCCACGATCTCGAGGGGATAGGTCGCGGCCATCAGCACCTGCATGAGCAACGAGTCCGGGTAGAGGGCGACCGGTGCCACCATCTGCTCGAGCTGCTCGGTCGAGAAGCCGGCATCCTCGGTCGCCGCCGGAGCGGTCCCCTGCGCGGTAACCGGGACGCCCCAGACCGCGATCATCGGCACCAGCGACGCCGCAAGGGTGGATCGGACTCTGTTGTTCATCGCGAATCTCCTCTGCCGCTTCTTGACTGCATCGATGGCATCCTATCTCGCCGGGTCGGGGTGCTCTGAACAGCGCATCGCCGGAAGTTCAGAACAGCTTGCCGAAGAGGATGTAGATGGCGCGTCGCCCTTCTTCGGCGCTGGCAAAGCCGACATAGAGCGGGCCGGCGGCCGTGTCGGCCACCACCAGGGCGGTCAGAGTCAGCACGGGATTCTCGATCAGATCTTCGGGCTCGTTGCCGACCCGCGCCGCTTCGCCGAAGGCGCCGACGTGGAACAGCCTGGTGAGGCGGTAGTAGTAGCCGGCGCGCAGCAGTCCGTAGTTGTCGCCCGCGAGCTCGCCCGGCTCGAAGCCGGAGAGCGAAAAGAGCCCGCCGAGCGCGAAGCGGTCGTAGATCGGGAGCACGCTATCCGGGCTCACGCCGCCGTTCAGATTCCCGAACACGCTGTGCCGCCCGCGCGTCCAGTAGCGCGCCGTCTCGAGCTCGACTCGCGTGTACTCCTCTTCGGCGCCGAGCGACTCCAGGGCCGAAAAGGCGGTAAGAGTAGCGATGCCGCCGTGCTTCGGCAGCTTCGCGTTGTCGAGCAGATCCACCACGGCGGAAAACGCCAGCCCGCCGCGGGCGATCGACCGGTCGAGAAACGGCTCGAGATCCTCGGGCACGTCGCCGCTCTCGCGTCGCGCGTCGATCGTGCTGCGCTCGATCCCCAGCCGTGCCTCACCGTAGCGGCCGAAGAGGTAGCCGAGATCGAATCGCAGGAAGGTGTGATGGACGTCGATCTCGGCGATGCGCACGCCCTCGTCGAAAAGCGGCAGCAGCCGGCGCTGGTAGCGTACCGACGGCTCGATGAACCAGCCGCTCTTGAATGAGAGCGGCTGAAAGAAGCCGCTCTGCGCGACGAGATCCGAGCCGAGCTGAAGATCGGTCTTCCACTCGGCGCCCAGAGCGTTGATCCGCGTCCGGTTCATGCCGGCGAGCAGCGAAAGGTCGTTCCCGCCCTGGAGATTCGATTCGAAGCCGAGGCCGATCCGCAGATAGGTGGGCCCCCAGGGCTTCTCGCGCATCCGGTAGACGACCGCCGCGCCCTCCCCTTCGGTAACCAGATCGACGTCGACCGACTCGAAGTCGCCAAGTCCGAACAGGCGCCCGAGATCGTCGCGGGCGGCCTCGGGCGAGAACGGCGCGCCGGCGGTGAGCCGGATCTGCTGCGCGACCACGCGCCCGTCAACCCGCCGGTTGCCTTCGAACCGCACCTCGGTGACCAGAGGGATCTCGTCGGGCTCGCGGTGCCGCGACGCCTTCCACGCCCGGTACTCCCCTTCGGAAAGAGCGTAGGGGCGCAGCGCGTCGACATAGCGGCGCGCTTCGGCCTCGCCGTCGGCGATGATCTCGGGACCTTTCTCGAACTGCAACGTGCCGTAACCACCCACCGGCGGAGTGATCACCAGGTCGGCCGCGGCGAGCCGTGGCGCCATGTTGCTGCGGGTGATCATCCCGAGCGTCTGACCGAGGATCTTCAGGTAGGAGCGGCCGACTTCCGCGGCGCCGGTCAGCGGCGAACCGATGTCGATGGCGATCACCACGTCCGCCCCCATGGCGCGCACCACGTCGACCGGCACATTGTTGGTGATGCCGCCGTCGACGAGCAGCCGCCCGTCGATCTCGACCGCCGAGAAGGCGGTGGGGATCGCCATCGAGGCGCGCAAGGCGCGCGCGAAGTCGCCGCGGTCGAGCACCACCATCTGCCCGCTGCCGATGTCGGTGGCGACGGCGCGGAACGGGACCGGCAGGAGGTCGAAGTCGCGCACCGTGCGCACCGGCAGGGTGAAGCGGCGCAGCAGATAGTTGAGCTTCTGGCCAGCGCGCAAACCGGTGGGCAGCTTGAAGCCGCCGCGGCCGACCCCCGCTTCGATGTCGGGCAGGTAGCGCAGGTCGTCGTTCTTGCGCCGAAAGCTGAGCTGATCGCGGCTCGGCTTGTCGGTCAGCGCGTCGGCCCAGTCGACGGTCAGGATCACCTGCTCGAGCTCGTCGACGCTCATGCCGGTGGCGTAGAGCCCGCCGATGATCGCGCCCATGCTGGTGCCCGCGGCGTAATCGACCGGCACCCGCAGCTCCTCGAGCACCCGCAGCACGCCGATGTGGGCGCACCCCTTGGCGCCGCCGCCCGAAAAGGCGATGCCGATCTTCGGGCGCTCGGCGGCGAGCGCCGGAGCGGCGGCGAGAAGTACTATCGCGAGCAGGAGTCGCGGGCGGCACGGCGGGCGGGCTGCGCGACAGGTTCCCATGAGGATCTCCTTCAGGCAATTCCGAGGCACCGGAAGAGTGAAGCGCAAGCCGCCACGGCGATCGATCCGCCGCGAGTTAAGATCATGCCATGACCCCAGGCCGCCGCTGGTTCGCCGCCGTCGTCGCGATTTCCGCTTCCACCTTCGTGCCGCACGGCTTGGTGCTCGCCGCGCAACTTCCGTTTGAAGACCCGGGCACGTTTCCGGCGTCCCGCGATCTCGCGCCCGCCGAGCTTGCCGGCGCGGAGTGGAAGGTGGCGCCGCAAGCGACGAGCGACGGGCTGTTCAACGTCTACACGCTCGAGAGCCGGTTCGGGCCGCTGCAAGCGCGTGGCCGGGCGACGCTCGGCATCCGCGTCAAGGAGGTCGAAGCGCTGGCGGAGCTCGAAAGAGTGTCCAAGACCAAGGTCTTCACGGACGCGGTGGTGGCCTCGGCGGTGGCGCCGGTCAAGGTTGTAGCGAGCTTCGCCGACAACCCGACCGAGACCGTGAAGGGGATCGGGAGCGGCGTCGGTCGACTCTGGTCGAAGACCAAGTACCAGGCGCAGGAGATGTCGCACGACGCCAAGGAGGCCGCCTCGAAGGAGAAGGGAGAGGACGGCGAAGCCGGAGCGGCAGAGGAGAGCAACACCGAGAAGGCGAAGGAGGCGTCGACCGCCTACGCCAAGAAGTACCTCGGCCTCTCCGGCGCCGAGCGGCGCTGGTACGGCGAGCTCGGGGTGGACCCGTATACCGACAACGTGGCGTTGAGGAAGGCGGTCAAGGAAGTGTCGCGCGTCGAGGCGGCGGCCAAATTCGGCATGCGCTTCGCCGGCCTGCCGTCGATTCCCGGCGCGCGTGAAATCGGCAAAGTGATGGACCTGGTCTGGAATACGGATCCGTGGGAGCTGCGTCAGCGCAACCGCAAGATCCTCCTGGACGCCGGGCTCACGGAGGAGAGCGCTCGCGCCTTCGAGGACAATCAGGCGATGAGCCCGACCTTCCAGACCGCGCTCGTCCAGAGTCTGGCCGATCTCGATGGCGTCGCCGGTCGGCTGCACGTCGTCGAGCGCGCCATCGACGTCGAAGACGCTCGCGCGGCGCGCCTGCTGGTTTCCTCGACCGCGCTCCTCGTGCGTTACCATCGCCAGGTCGCTCCGCTGGTCGAGATTCTCCCGGGCGCGCGCCTGCCGGTCGCGCGCGCCAAGGACGGCCCCCTCATCGCGGTGGTCACGGTAGATACCCTCTTCTGGACGGCGGAGGTGGCGGCGGGCGTGCGCGACTTCGTCTCGATCTACGCCGGCGACAGCGCGCCGGCACGCGAGCTCTGGGTGGTGGGCGAAGCTTCCGACCGTTTCAAGTCCGAAGCGAAGACGCTCGGCTGGCAAGTGCTCGATCGCTGGCAGCTCTCCGCCCCGGAGGATCGACAGGCGGCGACGAAGCCCGTGAGTTGAACGGGCGCGCGTTCGCCCCCGCCCCGAGGTGGGCGACGTTGGCTGCCGACTTGGCGAGAGGGCAGGGATTTCACGCCGGCGGGTTTCTGTCTTATCTTCCACTACCGAAATGTCCTTGACGAGGGGCGCGGGATGAGCGGGGCGGGAGGCCGGGCCTTTCTGGTGGCGCTGTGGTTCGCCGCGACAGCGGTCGGCGCGCGCGCCGCGGGACTGCCCGAGCGCCTTTCCGAGACCGGTCTCTATGCCGACGCCGCCGCGAAGCAGCTCGCGCCGGATGTCGTCTCCTTCACTTCGCAATACCCGCTCTGGAGCGACGGCGCGGCCAAGCGCCGCTGGATCCGGATCCCTCCCGGCAGTGCGATCGACGCTGCCGATCCCAACGCCTGGATATTTCCGGTGGGCACTCGGGTCTGGAAGGAGTTCTCCTTCGCGCGACGGGTCGAGACGCGGTACATCGAGCTCGCCCCCGAGGGCTGGATCTTCGCCACCTATCGCTGGCTGAGCGACGAGAGTGACGCCGTGCTCGCCGGCGAGCGCGGTGAGCGCGCCGTCTACGAGATCGCGCCGGGGGTTTCGTACGACCTGCCGGGGCGTTGGGACTGCCGTGCCTGTCACGAGGGCAACGTCGCGCGCCTGCTCGGCTTTTCGGCGCTGCAGCTCTCCGGCGATCGCGATGGCGGCGCGCCGCACGCCGAGATCGGCGGGCCGACCGATCTGGATCTCGCCGCCGCCGTGGCCCGCGGTCTGGTACGCGGGTTGCCGGCGGAGCTCGTCGTCCACCCGCCGCGCATCGAAGCCGCTTCGGCACACGAGCGCGCCACCCTCGGCTACCTCCATGCCAACTGTTCGAACTGTCATAACTCCCGCGGACCGTTGGCGGCGCTCGGCCTGTCGTTAGAGGTCCGGGTGGATCCCTCCGGGGCGGCGCGGTCGGAGGCGCTCGCGACGACTCTCGGAAAGAAGGCGAGCTATCGCCCGTCCGGGAGCCCCGACCTCATTCGCCTCGTCGTCGGCGATCCGGCGGCGAGCCTGCTCCTGCGCCGGATGAGCAGGCGCGACAATCTCACCCAGATGCCGCCACTCGGTTCCAAGCTGGTCGATCGCGAAGCGATCGCGCTCGTCTCGACCTGGATTCGCGACGAAATCTCGATGACTCATTTCCCTGAGGAGGGCAAGCCATGAAGTCAGGACTCAGAAACTCGGTCGCGCTGTTCGCACTGTTTTCCTCGCCGGCGTTTCTCGGCGCCGGCGAACCGATCACCGACGCCATCGCCGCGGTAGCCGCCGCGGGCAGCGCCAAGGCCGGGGCGAACGCCGCGCAGATTCAACGCGGCGCCTTCATGGTCCAGGTCGGCGGCTGCAACGACTGCCACACGCCGTGGAAGCTCGGGCCCAACGGCCCGGAGCCCGACCTGACCCGGATGCTCTCGGGTCACCCACAGGACCTCGTCATGCCGCCGGTGCCGCAGATGTCGGAGCTGTGGAACGTCGCGTTCGGCGCCACGTTTACCGCCGCGGCGGGTCCCTGGGGGGTGAGCTTCACCCGCAACCTGACGCCGGATCCAGACACCGGCCTGGGCATGTGGACCGAGGCCGAGTTCATCGCCACGCTGCGCAGCGGGCGCACGCAGGGGCGTGGCCGCGAGCTCTTGCCGCCGATGCCCTGGCCGCCGCTCTCGACGCTGCCGGAGGAGGACTTGAAAGCGCTCTGGGCGTTCCTGCGGAACCTGCCGCCGGTGGTGAACAAGGTGCCGGACCCGCTGCCGCCTCCCACCCCGCCGCCCGCGAAGTAGTGGCGCGCCGGATAAAGCACTCGCCCCCGGGCGGTGAGCTACTCGCGGTCGAGGTTGACCCGCACCGCCTTGACGGTGTTGCGGGTGACCTTGAGACCGAAGTTAGGGCTGGCGGCCACCTTCTTGACCAGCACGTCCTCGCCGTCGTCGACTTCGACGCGGTAGGAGTTGCCGTCGAGCTTCTCCTGGAGAACGTCGCGAATCCGGCGGGCAACGTTGTTCTCGCTGGTGCCCTTGGCGATCGCAACGGCGACTTCGAACGCCGCCAAGCCCTCCGGCGAGAAGGCGAAGACGATCTCGCCGTCGGATTTGGCGCCCTCGCTGACCTGAACGCGCCACTTGTTCGAGCCCGCCTGCGCGGGAAGTGCTCCGAGGACGATCAGCGCGCCGGTGGCGATGGCGATCCGGCTGAGGCGTCGAAGTCGCATGCGCTTTTCCATGGTTACTTCTTCTCTTTGACCGGCTCGGTCTTGATGCTGACCACTTTGAACGGCTGCGTTCCGAGGTTCTCGATCTCGAGCTGCCCCTGGTCGCCGAACTTCGCCGATGCCGCGGCGAGCAGAACGCCTTCGCCCTTGCCCGAGCTGTCGAGCTTGAGCTCGACGATGCCCAGAGGATAGTCGACCGAGCGCAGGCTGTTGCGGAGCTCGAAAAACTGAATGGGGCGATCGGTGAAGGCGCGAATCGTTCGCCCTTCGGGCGTGTCGATGCTGCGCGCGAAGGCGATCGAGTAGCCGAGCTGGCTGCCGATCCTTATGAAACCGGCATCTCTGGTGTCCGAGAAGGCCTTTTGCAACCCCTGTTGTCCCTTCTCCTTGAGGATCGCGAGGAGAGCCTTGGCCTCCTCCTCGGTACCCCAGCGATCGACCTGCAGCGTGAAAAAGGTCGCCGCGGCCCCAGGCACGACCTGTTGCGTGTCGATGACATGGCCACGGAACCTCTCGGCGCCTCCCCCAGCGCCGATCGCGCCGGCGCTGAACAACAGAGTGGCGATTCCCCAACTGGCGACGGTTCGAGTCATTTTCATCTCCCTTTCCAGTTTCGCTCCTCGGTGGCGCATGCCGCTTGCGGCGCGCTCCCTCGGCGGCTGCGATCCTAACAGCCCCGGCGCTCTGGATTCCCGCGAGGACAACGGGCTGACGCGACCGCAAGCGGAGGGCCAGGCCGGTCCGCTCGGTATCCCGAGGCAGGAACAGGAGCTCGTGGCGGCCGCCTTCGAGAACGAGCGCGTCAGTCGTCGGCGACGTCGATCCGCTGACTCTGAATGGCGAGGGCTTCGCCGGGGGGAGCGAGCAGCTGTCCGACCCGGGTGAGAAAGAACTTGCGGATCGTCTCCCAGTCGCGGGCGCCCTCGCCGGGCAGCGACGCTTCTCGTTCGGCATCGTCGAAGTAGGTGAGCGCGCGCAGCAGCAAGGCGTCATTGACCTCCTGCCGGTAGACGGCGCGAATCGCGCGCAGGCATTCGGCGATGCCGAGCCGCTCCTGCTGCAGCGTCACGTAGAGATCGAAGAAGTCGCGCCGCGCGCCCCGTTCGAGAATGGCATGGAGTTTCGTCGCCAGGATTCCGGTGACCGAGAGGCGCCGCTCTTCGATGAACGGTGCGAGTGGCTCGAGCAGGAAGACCGACACTTTGATCCCCTTCCAGAGGAGATGCACCGTGTCGGGCCGGCGCTCGAGGATCTCCGTCTCGCCCGCGCTCTGCAGCTGGCCCACGAGCTCGCCGATCGATCGCGCTTCGAGAGTGCCGAAATCGACGTCGCGGCTGGGCCGGTAGGGGCAGAGGCAGCGCACCGCCTGGCCACCGATCACGAACCAGTAGGGGAGCGGTTCGACCACGGGCCGCAGCTCCTGCGGCATCACCTGCTCCGGGCGGTAGCGGCGCGCCATCAGATCCCGCGCGCCGCGAGCACCGCTTCGATGAGGCCGCGACTGCCGGGGCGCCAGCCGCGACGGCGTGCCGCCTGGTGGAGGGTGAGCCAGGGTAGCCCGGCGGCGAAGCTCATCGCGGCAACGCCGCCGAAGTTGAAGCAGTAGAACGCGAGCTGCGTCCCGGGGATCTCACCCGTCGAGGGCAGGTTGTAGAGCGCCTCGCGCACCGGCTTGGAAAGCTCCTCGATGACGTAGCCAGGGACGGGAACGTCCTCCATCCACTGATAGAGGGTGGCGCGGGCCGGCGGCCGCAGTCCGCGAGCGGCGCAGAACGCGCGCAGCTCCTCGAGCACCGCGGCGACGGACGGCCGTTCCTGGCCCAGGAGCGCCGCACGAAGTCGCGCCGCGACGTCCCTGTGGAGCCTGGACCGTCCGCGGTCAGATCGCCCGCGCCGTGTGGATTTCGTTTTCCCGAGTCGCTCCGCGGCTCGATTCAGCGAGCCTTTGAGGTCAAACACGGACATTGGAGAAGATAATACCAGACAATAATTGCGATACCAACAGACGTTTCTGGAATTGACGTAGGCCTGTGCCGGCGAGTTGGAGGATCTCGACGGAATGGTCAGCAGGTTCCATGTAATGCGCCCCTCGCAGGCCGCGATGGGTGAAAACTGGTGGTGGGAGGGGTTCGAACCCTCGACCTGAAGGGGGATGCCGCGCCCGGTGGCCGGGCCGTGACTTGGGGTCTTGACAAGTGACCTTGTGTACTGGTTAACTAGAACACCAGAACGCATCGGGTTGGATCCGCGTGGATCGAAGCCGGCGGGAAACCAGGATTCAGGCAAGAGGAGGTTCAAAATGAAGTCCACCCAGTTCGTGCTTGGCGTTGTTCTGATGTCGCTCTCTGCCGTGACGGTCGCGCCGTCTGGCGCGCAGCATGACGCGATGCCTGGCGCGCCAGGGGGCGCGCCACCGGCCTTCGACCAACTCAAGGTGCTGGGGGGCTCCTGGGAGGGCATCCTGACCACCGTTCCACCGACTCCCGAGGTGCAAGGCAAGGCCGCGCAGGTCACGCTGCGCGTGACCTCCATGGGGAATGCGCTCGAGCACGAGGTGAGGATCGAGGGCAGGCCGGACCATCCGATCACCATGTTCTACATGGACGGCGAGGACCTGTTTCTGACGCACTACTGCGACGCCGGCAACCGGCCGCGCATGAGGAGCAGGACGTTGTCGGAAGCGAACAAGGTGGAATTCGATCTCCTCGACGTCGCCGGCAGCACGCAGTACGGCAACATGCACCACGCCCTGTTCACCCTCATCGACGCCGACCATCACGTCGAAGATTGGACGTGGATGAACCCGGGCGGCAAGACCGTCGAGGCGCACTTCGACTTGCGGCGGGCGAAGTGACGGAAGATGCCTCCGGTAGGATCTGAACCGGGATGGATCGTGAGTGGAGCGACAGTCAACCGATCTACCGGCAGCTGCGTGACCGTGTGGTCGCGATGATTCTGGACGGAGCCCTCAAGGAGGGCGATCCGCTGCCCTCGGTGCGCGCTGTCGCGGCCGAGTATCGACTCAATCCGCTCACGGTCCTGAAGGGTTATCAGCAACTGGTCGACGAGAGGCTGGTCGAGAGCCGACGGGGCCGCGGCATGTTCGTCAACGCCGGCGCACGGGCTCTGCTGCTCGAAGGTGAACGAAAGAAATTCCTGGGCGAGGAGTGGCCGCGGGTGGTTACCACGATTCAGCGGCTCGGCCTCCGCCTGGATGAGCTCCTGGACGCCGCCCCCCGCCCGACGACCGCGGCGGCCGCACCGTCCAAAGCGGTGCCGGGCTCTCCCAAGAAGGAGCGCAGAAAGTGAACGCGTGCATCGAAGCGCGCGGCCTGCGCAAGGCGTATGGCGCCACCATGGCGCTCGACGGCGTGGATCTGAGGGTGGAGGAGGGCCGGATCCTGGGACTGATCGGTCCCAACGGCGCCGGCAAGACGACGGCGCTCCACGCGATCCTCGGCCTCACCCCCTTCGAGGGGGAGCTCACGGTGCTCGGACGCGACCCCTGGACCGAGCGCGACCAGCTGATGCGGGATGTCTGCTTCATCGCCGATGTCGCCGTGCTGCCGCGCTGGATGCGGGTAGCGCAGCTCCTCGACTTCGTCGCCGGCGTGCATCCGCGATTCGACAGGCCGAAGGCAGAGGGCTTCCTGGCGAGGACCACCATTCGGCGCGCGAGCAAGGTCGGGGAGCTGTCGAAAGGCATGGTGACGCAGCTGCACCTCGCCCTGACCATGGCGATCGACGCCAGGTTGCTCGTGCTGGACGAGCCGACGCTGGGCCTCGACATTCTGTTTCGCAAGCGCTTTTACGACTCCCTGCTGAATGACTACTTCGATGGCAGCCGTACCATCGTAATGGCGACCCACCAGGTGGAGGAGATCGAGCACATCCTCACGGATGTCATGTTCATCGACCGCGGCCGCATTGTGTTCGCTCGCAGTATGGAGGAATTGGAGTCGCGTTATTCGGAGGTGAGGTTGCATCCCGACCAGGCGTCGGCGGCACGCGCGCTCCAGCCGATGCACGAGCGCGAAGGGTTCGGTTGCAGCATCCTGCTGTTCGATGGGGTCGATCGCGAGCGGCTCGCGGCGTTCGGCGAGGTGCGAACGCCCGGCTTGGCCGACCTGTTTGTCGCCGTGATGAGCGCGGAGGCCGGTCAGGCACCGGAGACGGTGCGATGAATCGTCGAGCGAACGACAGGCCCGAGACTCCGGAAGCGCCGGGAACGGTGCCCGCCGCGTCCGCCGCGCCGACTGGCGGGGAGGCGACCCGGCCGATGTACTGGTCGGTGCGGCGCGAGCTGTGGGAAAGCCGATCGATCTATGTCGCGCCGTTGGCCGTCGCCGGGCTCTTTCTGTTCGGGTTCCTCGTCAGCCTGATCCAGCTGCCGGGGAAGATGCGCGCCGCCCTGGCGCTCGACGCGATGGCGCGGCACGAGTCGATCGTGCAGCCGTACGAGCTCGCCGCGCTGGCGCTCATGGCCACCACTTTCCTCGTCGCGGTGCTCTTCTGTCTGGACGCGCTGCATGGCGAGCGCCGCGATCGCAGCATCCTGTTCTGGAAGTCTCTGCCCGTGTCCGATCGCACGACGGTGCTCGCGAAGGCGGCGATCGCCATCGTCGTCATCCCTCTGCTGACCTTCGTCATCACCGTCGCGACGCAGTGGGTCATGCTGCTGTCGGGCTCCCTGGTGCTCGCGGGGAGCGGCCTGAGCGTCACGACGCTGTGGGCTCAGGTGTCGTTGTTCGCGATGTCGCTTGACCTTCTCTACCACCTGCTCGCGATTCATGGGCTCTGGTACGCGCCGATCTTCGCCTGGCTGCTGTTGGTTTCGGCCTGGGCGCGGCGCGCGCCGTTCCTGTGGGCCTTCCTGCCGCCCCTCGCGATCTGCATCCTCGAGAAGCTCGCCTTCGACACGACCCACTTCGCCGCCCTGCTCGGGCAGCGCATCAGCGGCGGCGGGGAGGCTGTCCTTTCGAGCGCGCGAGGCATGGCGATGGGTCCGATGACGGAAGATCCTCCGGGTACGTTCCTCCTTAGCCCCGGCCTCTGGATCGGCCTGGCGTTCGCCGGCGTCTGTCTCGCCGGAGCAGCGCGGCTGCGCCACAGGCGGGAGCCGAACTGATTCCGTCCCTGACGATCCGCGAATCCAGGAAAACGAAAATGAGCTCGGTAGGAATTTTGGAACGATCGGACAAGCCGTCACCGCGTCGAGCCAACGCGCGGCCGCTTCGCTTCCTGGCGGGCGCCCTCATCGTCCTCGCCGCCGCGATCGGCGCCGGTGCGATCGCGCGTGCCTTCGGCCTGTGGCCGAGCTCGGCGGCGCCGGAGTCCCGAAAGCTCTCCGAGCTCCTGACCGAGACGATCGAGAAGGACGGCATCGCCGCCGCCGTCGCGCAGTATCGGGAGCTGCGCGAGCGCGGATTCCCTGGGATCCGCGAGAGCGAGGCCGACACGAACAGCCTCGGTTACGCGCTCCTGCGGAAACGGGAGAAGGAGAGCGCCATTAGCCTCTTTCACCTGAACGCCGAGACGCATCCCGAGTCGGCGAACGTACACGACAGTCTCGGAGAGGCCTACCTCGCCGCAGGCGAGACCGCGCTCGCCCTGGCGAGTTACGAGCGGGTTCTGGCGATCGCCCCCACCAGCAAGAGCGCCGGCGTGACGCTGCGCAGGCTCACCGGTCGCGAGCGTCCGCCTTACCGGCCGATGCTCTGGGTCCACATCGCCGCCGGGTCCCTGGGGCTCCTCGCCGGCGCCGCGGCCGCGATCCTGCGCAAGGGCACGCGGCGACACGCGGTCGCTGGCAACTTCTTCTTCGGGTCGATGCTCGGGCTGACATCGAGCGCGGTCTACATCGCCCTCACGTCTCCCGACGGCGCCGTCATCAACATCTTGATGGGCCTCCTGACCGCCTACCTGGTTACGACTTCCTGGTGGACGGCGCGCCGGCGCGGCGTGGAGACCGGGCTCTTCGACCGGATCGCCCTGCTCGCGGCGCTGGCGGTGAGCTCGGGGTTGTTTTACTACGGACTCGCGGCGGCGAGCAGCGCTTCGGGCCGCAAGGATGGGATTCCCGCCACCGTCTACCTGGTCTTCGGCTCGGTGGCGCTCCTCGCCGACGGGCTCGACCTGCGGATGATCGCCAACGGCGGCGTCTCCGGCGCGCGCCGCCTCGCGCGTCACCTCTGGCGCATGTGCGTCGCCCTGTTCATCGCCGTGATGTCGTTTTTCCAGGGACAGCCGCAGGTCTTTCCCGAAGCGCTGCGTAATTCTGGTCTGCTCATCGTGCCAGGCCTCCTCGTCGTCCTCCTCCTGATCGTCTGGCTGGTGCGCCTGCGCTTCAGCAAGGCGGTCCGAAGATCCGCCTCACTGAAGACGATTCTGGCCGTCGGTCAAGAAGCGGCGTAGGAATCGCGACCCACCGCGAAACCGACATCCGCGGAGGCGCACGAGACGCGGCGCCGCGGGCCGGCCGGGCTCCCCGGCACAGGCGATCGACCGGAGCTATCGCCCCGCGGCGGTGAGCTGGCCGAGGAGACCCTGACCGTCGTAGAAGAGCCGGCTCTCGACGAGCTTTCCGGCCTCGTAGCGGGCGATCTCCAAGTACGGCATGGCGAGCGCGCGGCCGGTGGCCGGCAACCCCCAGGGTGCGAGCTCGCCGTCGTGGGTGCCGGCAAAGACGCCGACCGCCACCACGTACGGCCCCGCCGCCCAGCTCGAGGCGAGCGTCCAGCGCAGATCGGAGAAGCCCTTCCAGAGCTCTTGGAAGTGGGCGAGCGCCCCGGCGCGATCGAGGTCGGCGGGCAGGGCGAGCTCGCTCCAGACCAGGCGTTCGTCCATCGCCGCTTCGAGCGCGGCGCGGTCGCGCCCGTTCTGGAGCTCGAGACGGCGGGAATAGGCGGCGAGATTCTGGCGCTCGCGCTCGTCGCCTTGGGCCGCGACCACGACCGGCTCGCGGCCGCTCGGCGACACCGCGGCGCGATGCGAACCCGGGAAGAGGCCGAGCTGCCCCCAGAGCGCGGCGTGGTCGAGGAAGATCAGCTCGTTCACCGAGCGGCCCGAGTCGCCGATCTCGAGCTGATGTCCGACCGGAATCGCCAGGCGCTTGCCGGTCGGCGGGATGACCCCTCCAGGCTGCCGCATCTCGCCCTGGTGCGTCCCGGTGACGAGCGCGATGCCGGCGGCGCGGCGACCGTTCGTGAGCACGAGCTCGAGCTCGCCGCGCGCGTCGGGAAAGACGCTCTTGAACAGCTCGACGTGGCCGAGCACCGCCGGGCGACCCCTCCAGGGCGGCGAGCCCGAACCCGGCTCCTCGCTCACGATCGCCTCGTCGTAGCAGGCGCCGAGGCTGCGCCAGTCGTCATTCCAGGTCTGCCAGCAACCGCGGAACCAGCGGCCGGTTTCTTCGGCGGTCGCCTGCGGGGCGAGCGCACCGGCGGCCGTCACGGGCTGCGCCGCCGACGGCGACGGCATCTGCGCGCGACTCGACGACGGCATCGCGCCGACCGCGACCGCGTAAAGGAGCAGCGTTCCCATCGAGAATCTGGTCATGGATCCCTCCGGAGGGTGTCGAGCGCCGAGGTGATCGCGCCGGCGCTCGCGCTCGGGGCAACTGCGTTCGCGCGGCTCGCGGCGGTGTCGCGACGACGCCGGACTGCGGCGGCGACGCGGAGCGCCACGCCGCCGGCGAGCGGCATGACGAAGAGGCCGGTCAGCGAGCCGCGAGCCGCGGCGACGAGATAGGTGAAGGCGAAGATCGACCAGAGGAGCCAGACGCCGGTCCCGTGCAGCAGCCGCCAGCGGCGGCGGCCGAGCCAGGCGGTCGTCCGGTCGAACGAGGTCGCGGTCATCAGGGTCAAAAAGAGGTAGCCGACGCTTCCACCGACGAGCGTCGGGCGGCTCAGACGGGCGAAGAACGAGGCGGAATGGGTCGCCGCGAGAGCCAGCACGAAGCCCAGATGGGTGAACTGCGAGACGGCGAACGAAAGGCCGAGGTAGCGGCGATTCCGCAACAGCCATTTCGTCCATGGGGCCAGAAAGAGGAGCTGGGCCGGCGAGGCGATGAAGGCCGGCAAGAAGAGCGCCGCGGAGAGGCTGGCCGTGCCGCGAATGGCGGCGCGCAGTCCGGCCTCTTCGGTGCCGGCGAGGTGCAAGGTCGTCATCGCGACCGCGCCGACGAGCAGGGCCGCCCAGCCGACGACGGGCCAGCCCTCAAAGGAACTCGGCCTTTCGCGTACCTGGGCGCTCCGCCGGGTCTTCGCGGCCTCGTTCATCGGCGATTCGAGGTCAATGCTCACGGCCTGACCCGGAGCATAGCCGTGTCGGTCATGCTCGAAGAACTGTGCGGCGCGGCGATCAGTTCGAAGCGGCGACGAGGCGAGGCCAGTTGGTTTCGGCGCGCCGGATGTTGCCGGGGCGGTCGGCGCTCCACTTCAGCCGCTCGACGAGGTCCATCTGCTGATGGAGGAGGCGGATCATCGGCGATTCGCGCTCAGCGGATCCTCGGCTCGCAAGTTGAAGCGTGGAGCCGCGAACCTGCTGGCAGGTCGTGCCGTCGTGCGACACCTCTTCCCCCTCACCAGCGCCGAAACCGGATTCACGGTGCCGATGGCTCAGTTGTTGCGCTTCGGAGCGCTGCCGCTCTCCGTCAACGCGGCCAACGACGAGGCGCGGGAGGACTTCCTGCGCGCTTATCTCACCACGTATCTCAGCGAGGAGATCAGGGCCGAGGGGCTGGTGCGCAATCTCGGCGGCTTCAGCCGGTTCCTGGAGGTCGCCGCGCTCGCCGCCTCGCGCACGACCAACGTCTCGGGCATCGCGCGCGATGCCGGCGTGTCACGGGAGACGGCGCGCGGCTACTTCGAGGTGCTCGTCGATACGCTCATCGCGGAGTGGCTGCCGGCCTACCGGCCGCGCGCCAAGGTCAAGGAGCGGGCGCTGCCGAAGCTCTACTCTCGGGTCGACGCGGGCGAAGAGCTTCATCGTCTATCGCGGTCAGCGCGAGCTCGAACTGGATGGGACGCGGGTGCTGCCGCTGGAGGCGTTCCTGCGCCGGCTCCACGCCGGGGAGATCGTCGGCTGATGAGCCTCGCGCGCCGCCGAGATCGAGAGAGTTCTCGTCGCCCGAGTCGAAGACGGCGATTCCGGCGGCGCTACCACCAGAGAGGTACTTGTCGCCCTCGATCCCGCGTTCCGTGCAGCGCGAGCCGTCGGGTGCGCCTCCGCCGGCGTCGCTCGAGCTCAGCTCGTCGATTCTAGCTGGCGGAAGAGCCAGGCACGGGCGGAGCGCCAGTCGCGCTGCACGGTGATCGGCGAGCAACCGAGAACTTCGGCCGTTTCGTCGTCGGTCAAGCCGGTGAAATAACGCAGCTCGACGACCTTGGCCTGGCGCGAGTCGAGCCGCTCGAGACGGGTGAGCGCCTCATCGAGCGCCAGCAGGTCGACCGGATCGGGCGCCGCTCCCGAGGCCGGCTCGCCGGTGAGCTCGACGCGCACCGCGTCGCCGCCGCGCTTCCGGGAGCTTCGGCGGCGATAGTGATCCACGCTGATATTTCGCATCGTCGACGACGCCACGGCGAAGAAGTGGGCGCGATTCCGCCAGTCCACCTGGCCGGCCACGAGGCGGATGAACGCCTCATGGACCAGCGATGTCGGCTGGAGCGTTTCGCCCGGACCCGTATCGCGCAGTCGCCGTCTCGCGATCCGCTTGAGCTCGGCGTAGACCAGCGGCACGAGGCGGTCGAGCGCCGAGGCGTCGCCGGCGCGCCAGGCGACGAGCAGCGCGGTGACGGCGCCCGGCGACGGTTCGCGCTCGCTCATCGGGGGTTCTCGAGCGAGCTTAACACCGCCTCGGCACGCCGCGACGTGGCGACGTAGCCGGCGGCCGCGCTTTCGCCGGCTACGCGGATCAGGCGATTCCGCGCCGTGGCGAGCTCGCCGGCGGCCGCTACAAGTAGCGCCTCGTCGATGGCGACGGCCCAGCGGTGCAGCACGCTCTCGCTTCGCGCCGCCGCCTCACCCACCGGAGCGAACGCCGCGCGAGCCTCCTCCAGGCGCCCGGCGGCGAGGAGCGCGCGAGCCCACACCGCCGAAGCCGCGGGCCAGGTCGGCGTGAGCGCCAGAAAGCGGCGATGACGATCGGCGGCCTCGCGAGCCAGATCCGCGGCGCGCTCCGGCGAGGAGGACGAAAGCTCGATCTCCGCGCTGGCGAGCGCGGCCTCGGCCGCGCGCTGGCGCTGGCTGGAGCCCTCGAACGTCGTTCGCGCCCGATCGAGTCGCTCGAGCGCCGCATCGGTCTCTCCCTCACTGGCGAGAATCTCCGCCTCGAGCCACAGCCGCTCCGCGGCCCAGAGCGGCTCGTGCGCGGCACCCCCATCGGTCGCGGCGACCTCGCGAGCGCGGGCGCGGGCCGCCTCGAGGTCGCCGGCCTCGAGCTCGAGCCAGCCCAGAGCGAGCGAGAGGTCCTCGCGAAAAAACTCGGCGGCGAGCTC
>ERZ1292633.2363-Hain-H41-02um-R1-2363-length-19387-cov-11_pt1 | contig 19387 bp, 18 predicted proteins | sample MGYA00564406_ERZ1292633 | MGnify/ENA primary metagenome ERZ1292633 (study PRJEB36523, sample SAMEA6512639) | groundwater metagenome | collected 2019-01-08 | study: AquaDiva: Metagenomics assemblies of 32 groundwater samples
GCGCTATTTTCATCTCCGCAAGCGGCAAACGCGAAATGACCGACATGGATAAAAAAGTGGCGCAAATCCTCGGCCGGCGACTTGCTTCCATGGCAACCCTGCTGAGCTGCGGGTGCGATGCCTGCGGCATCTGCCAAGACCTCACCCGCTCGCTCAAACATCCGTAAAATATTCTCTTTTATATTCCACACTCTTCGCCACGCCCCGCGCGGCGATTTTTCCGTATTATTGTTGACACGACTGTTTTTACTATGGTACTCTCACATCAGCCAATCTCGGAGTATTTTGGTCGGAATATGATATCACGCGAAACCGATTACGGGTTAATATTGATGCAAGCGCTTAAGCCCACATACAAGTCGGGCGATTTTGTGTCGCTTAAAGACATCGCGCAACACTATCGGCTTCCGCACGCATACTGCGAAAAGCTTGCTCAAAAACTCAAGGAAGCTGGCATACTCACATCGCGCATCGGAAAGAACGGCGGATACCGCCTTGCAAAAGATCCGAAAAAGATCAGCGTGCAATCGCTTATTGATGCATTCCAGAAGCGATCCGCCGTGCGTTGTGTCCTTGCGCCAAACGCCCAAAAAGCATGCGCGCTTGCCGCAACCTGCCCCACCAAAAGAGGGTGGCGGCGCATTGATACGGAGATCAGAAAAACGCTTACGCGCCTTACCATAGCTAATATATAACCAATGTCACTTGTCATAAAAAATATTACCGTTGAAGCGGGCGGAAAAATAGTCGTTAAAAACTTTTCTTTAACGATAAAAAAAGGCGAGATTCATGCGCTTATGGGTCCTAACGGCTCGGGCAAAACATCGCTGTGCTCCGCTCTACTCGGACATCCTTCGTACCGCATCACGAAAGGCAACATCGTATTCAATGGCAAAAGCATTCTTGGACTCCGCACCGAGGAGCGCGCACGGCTCGGCATATTCCTTTCATTCCAGGAACCGCCGGAGATCCGCGGCATTCCCCTGTCCTCTTTTTTACGCACTATCGCAAAAACGCACACCAAAGAAAAGGCGTACGATACGATGCGCGCTCTCACAGGCAACGCAAAAAAGATCGGGCTTGGGCCGCATTTCCTTGACCGCTCGGTAAACGAGGGATTCTCCGGAGGAGAAAAGAAAAAAAGCGAGATGCTCCAGTTTTTTGCGGCGCACCCGAAGGTCGCGCTGCTCGACGAGATCGATGCGGGCGTGGATGTTGATTCGCTCGATGCCATGGCGCGCATACTCAAAAAAGCGGCTTCTGAAGGAACTGGAATGCTCATCATTTCACACAGCGCAAGGATATTTAAACGCTGTATCCCTGATTTTGTGCATATTATCGAAAACGGCGTGCGTACTGCATCAGGCGGGAAGGCGCTCATTAAAAAAGTGGAAAAAGAAGGGTATCGGAAAAAAGCATGAAACAAAAGTACCAGTATGGATTCCATGACGCTATCACCCCGCTGTACCGCGCTAAAAAAGGCCTTTCGGAAGCAGTGGTGCGTAAAATATCAGAAATAAAACAGGAACCGCAATGGATGCGGGATATCCGACTCCGCTCACTCGCGATATTCAATAAGAAGCCCATGCCAGTGTGGGGTGCGGACCTTTCGAAGATCGATTTTAGCGCAATTACCTATTTTGCGCGCGCATCGGATGCACCCGCTCATTCGTGGGAAAAAGTGCCAAAAAAAATAAAGGCCGCATTTGAACGGCTCGGCGTACCGGAGGCAGAACGAAAATTCTTTGCCGGCGTAGGTGCCCAGTATGACTCCGAAGCCATCTACCATCATATCCGCAAGGACATTGAGGCGCAGGGGGTTATTTTTACCGACACCGATACGGCGCTCCGCGAACATCCCGATCTTTTTAAGCGCTATTTCGGCACCGTCGTGCCTGCCGGCGACAATAAGTTCTCGGCGCTGAACGCGGCGTGCTGGTCGGGCGGCAGCTTCATCTATATTCCCAAGGGAGTAAAAGTTGCAATGCCGCTACAGGCATATTTCCGCATCAATGAAAAAAACATGGGTCAATTCGAGCGCACGCTCATCATCGCCGATGAGGACAGCGAGGTGCATTATATCGAAGGATGTACCGCCCCCGTGTACGCCACCGATTCGCTCCATGCCGCAGTGGTGGAGATCATTGCGAAGCCCCGCGCACGCGTGCGCTACACCACTATTCAAAACTGGTCGTCAAACGTATACAATCTCGTTACAAAACGCGCGCGCGCCGAAGACAACGCGCTGGTTGAGTGGGTTGATGGCAATCTTGGTTCCAAAATCACCATGAAATACCCCGCAGTGTTTCTCGTAGGCAAAGGCGCGCGCGCCGACATTCTTTCGGTGTCGCTTGCCGGGAAGGGCCAACACCAAGACGCGGGCGCAAAAGTGGTACATCTCGCACCGGAAACCTCGTCATCCATCATCGCAAAATCGGTTTCATTCGGGGGTGGACGCACAAGCTATCGCGGCCTCGCGCAGGTCATAAAAGGCGCGCGAAACGCCCGCATCAAGGTGCGGTGCGACGCGCTGGTGCTTGATACGCGATCGCGTTCGGACACATATCCCACCATAAAGGCGGAAGAAAACGACGCAATGATCGAGCACGAAGCGACCGTTTCAAACATAAGTGAACGGGAACTTTTTTACCTGAAATCGCGCGGATTCTCGGAAACCGAAGCATCATCGCTTGTGGTTTCGGGGTTTTTCGAACCACTCGCAAAAACACTGCCGCTGGACTACGCAATTGAGCTCAATCGCCTTATTCAAATGGAGATGGAAAACAGCATAAAACCTGCATGAAATCATCTTCCGAAAAACCCATGCATATCCCGAAAACACGCATCAATACAGAGAAATCACGCACTATCATCACTTTTCCAGATGAATGCGGAGAAGCGCTCAAAAAACATATCGTCCTTACAAAAAAGAACGAGCGGATACGCTGGCTTTTGGTCTTTGAAAAGAGCGCTCCAAAAACGATGGATATTGCGGTCACCCTTGCCGCACGAGGCACCTGCGTGGATGTTGGATTTGCGTGGCATGGCACAAAACATATGACGAGCGATATCATGCTTACCGTGTCCCATGAAGCGCAAGAAACCGAATCACGCGTGGTTTTTCGAGCGGCGCTTGAAGGAGCATCAAAAATACATTTTCGCGGGCTTGCGCGGGTCGCCAAAAAAGCGATCGGGGCGCGCGCGTATGTTTCGGCAAAAGCACTTATGCTTTCGCCGAAAGCAATCGCATTCCTCAAACCCGATCTTGAGGTTGCCACAAGCGAAGCCGTCGCGGGACACGGCTCCAGCGTCGGGCGCCCAAGCGACAAAGAACTGTTTTTTCTCGCCTCGCGCGGTATTGCACCGGCACACGCAAAAAAGATGTTGTGCGGCGCATTTTTAAGGGATATTATTGATCAGGCCTCTGTGATGAAACACCTATGAAGAAAATAAACGCGCAAACCATCAAAAAGGATTTTCCCATTTTCACCACATACAAAAACCTCGTGTATCTTGATAATGCGGCAACAACACAAAAACCGCGCGTGGTGATCGATGCGCTTACGCATCATTACCGAACTGCAAATGCAAATATCAAACGCGGCATATACGACTTAAGCGAACAAGCGACGAAAGCATACGAACAAGCACGCTGGAAGGTCGCGCAATTTTGCGGCGTATCATGCGCGCAACACATCATCTTCGCCAAAAACACCACCGAAGCGATAAACCTTGTCGCGCACAGTTTTGCGCGCGCCAGCCTCAAGCGCGGAGATGAGATCCTTCTTACACTGATGGAACATCACTCAAATATCGTGCCGTGGCAAATGATCGCGCAGGAAAAAGGACTGAAACTGCGCTTTGTGGGTATCACGAAGAACGGCGAACTCGACATGGTTGATCTGAAAAAAAAGGTAACGCGCCGCACGAAACTTTTTGCCGTCACCCACGCATCCAATGTGCTTGGCACCATTAACCCCATTAAAAAGCTTACGGCATTTTTCCATAAACGCGGCATCCCTGTGCTTGTTGATGGAGCTCAGGCGGTGGGACATATGCCGGTAAACATCAGTGACCTCGGATGTGATTTCTATGCGTTTTCAGGGCATAAGATGTATGCACCGACAGGCATCGGTGTGCTTTATGTCAGCGAAAAATACATCACCTCCATGGAACCGTTCTTAGGCGGCGGCGACATGGTGTTATCGGTATCCGAAACCAAAACAACCTTCCAGGATGCGCCTGAGCGCTTTGAAGCGGGTACGCCGCCGATAGAGGCCGCTGTCGCGCTTGGCGCGGCAACCGACTATCTCAAAAAACTCGGCATGGAAAATATCCGCCGACACGAAACAGAACTCATCACATATGCGCTCAAAAAACTTGCGAATATCCCCGGCATCACCGTATTCGGACCAAAAACCGCCGAGCAGAAAACCGGGGTGATCGCGTTCTCGCTCAACGACATTCATCCCCACGATCTTGCGTCTCTGGTGAGTGAAAAAAATATCGCTCTCCGCGCAGGACATCATTGCGCCATGCCGCTCCACCGTTTTCTTGATGTGACCGCAAGTGCGCGCATAAGCTTCTCCGTATATACCACGAAGAATGATATTGATGCGTTACACGGAACACTCACCGAGATCATTACCGTATTGCACGCACACCATGAACATTAACCGCTTCAAAAAAATATGGGAGCACGCACAGCTTTCGCCGTATGCGGGGACATTGAAACACCCTTCAATAAGCGGCATCGGAGAAAATCCGCTGTGCGGCGACACGCTTCGCATTGATTTTGCCGTGAAAAAAGGAATGATTACTGATGCGAAATTCACACATCATGGATGCGCGCTCTCGGCGGTGGCGGCGTCAATTCTTGTAGAAAGCCTTATTGGCACCCGCACTACTGCAATACAAAAACTCGATGAATATGCGCTCCTCAAGCTCATGGAAACGCCGATAAGCCCCGCACGGCTTAATTGCGTCCTTCTTGCCCTCCATGTGGCGAAATCAGCGCGCCCAAAGTAACATTTTCCCATATACAGCGTCTTACTATATACTGAAGAGTCCATGGCTACGCATGAAAAACAAGGTAAAGAATTCATGGCGCTCTACGATCAGTACAGCGACTCGATATTTCGTTTTGTGCTCTTTAAAGTGAGCAATAGAGAGACAGCGTGGGACCTCACCCAAGACTGCTTTTTTAAGACGTGGCAGCATCTCGCGAACGATAAAAAGGCTATCACAAACACAAAGGCATTCCTGTATACGGTAGCCAGAAACCTCGTGATAGACTATTGGCGCGCAAAGGAAAAACACGCCACCGTTGATATCGAGGCGGCATCCTACGTCATTGACGACGGTAACGATGTTCACCATGAAGCCGTCTTACGGGATGAAGCGCGCTATGTGCTCCAGTTGCTGAAGAATCTCCCGGAAGAAAGCAGGGATATCCTTACGCTCAGGTATACCGACGGACTTTCTTTTGAAGAGATCGCCGCGATCACCGGCAAAAGCAATATTGCGATACGCGTACACACCTATCGCGCCCTCAAAAAATTAAAATCATTTGCGGAAAAAACTAATACGCAACGATCATGAATCGCATCAAACGCCAGTGTAAACTCTTACGATCAATCGCCCCCGATACTTCACGCAAGGCGAATTTTCGGCGCATGCTTGAAAGCAGGGTCGCGCTCGAATCATCTTCACTTCCCGCGCGAAGCGTCTATGCGCACATCATGCGCACTATGCGCTCAGCACCCGCACTTGCTCTTGCTATGATCATCACGCTCGTCGGCTCGGGAAGCGGCGTATCTTTTGCGGCGCAAAATACGGTTCCTGGCGAAACACTGTACGGGGTAAAGCTCGCCACCGAGCAACTGCGCGTCGCTGTCGCGCCCGGCAAAAAAGCAAAGGCGGAGCTTCATCTTCGGTTTGCCTCGCGGCGCCTGGAGGAGATCGAACAGCTCATTGAGCAAAACGGCGGTGCGCACGCCGCAGTCAGTGAAACGCTTGTGCGGTACGAAGATGAACTCGATGAAAGCGAGGCACTTGCGACGCACGATCCTGCATTGGCGCAGGCTATTACTCCGCTCATCGGCGAAACCACAGAATCGCACAAAAGAGTCCTTAGGCGGGTTGCGCAAAAGGCGCGCGCGCAGTCGTCAAACGACGGTCTTGAGGACGAACTCGATGACGCGTATGAGCACGCCGAGTCAAAGGACGATGCGGTGCTCTATGTGGCGCTTGCCGCACCATCAACGCCGCCCGCCATACTTTCCCCGGTGATCAAAGAAAAATCCCGTAAAAAATGGGAGTCTGTCGAATATGAAATAAAAAGAATGGAAGCGGCACGCGCCATCCCGGTTGCGCCGGAAAATACTGCGGTAATCGCCACGGGAACGATCGATGCATTTACCACCGCGCAAACGCGTATTGGCGAAGCAAAGACGCGCTGGGAAAACGGCGAGTATCGCGAAGCGCTCAAACACTCCATTGAAGCGCGCGAGCTCATGAAAGAGGCCGGGAAAAAAGAGAACGGGGAAAAAAGAGAACGGGAACGCGAAGAAAATAAAAGAGAGAAGGAAGGTCGCGATGAAAACAAGAACGAAGACTTTGAGCAATAAAAACTACCGGGCCATAATATCAAGTACGAGCAGTACCGACCATCCGAGAAGCAATATAGACCATCCGATGACAAGAATGATATCCATCCGTTTCTGAAATGAGAGCGAAAAATTCTCGGTAGCCATCGTATATACATCGCCAAGCGTTTCAAACTTTTCTTTGATATTCCTCCTCCATTCATCGAGGTGGAATTTCTTTTCTATCACATCAAACGCTTTTGCCGAATACCAATCCCCGATCAATTTTACATTCCGCGTCATTGATTCGAATTCAATGATCGAACGCGACCGGGCATGAATGATCTTGCGCACTACCTCCTTGATGCCGCTGCTGCGGAATATGGTGAACAGTTTCTTTTCCCGCGCATGAAGCAGGCGCGCAAGCTTATTCAACCGCCGATCAAGCTCAAAATCCAAAATGCGATACCGCAACAGCAAAAGATTGCCAAGCTCAAGTAAATTTATCGTTTCCTCAAATTGGCCTGCCTGATTGAAAATAAATGCGCCGTCCCAATCTACCACCAAAAGATCGTCTTTACCGTATTTAACACTGGACTCAAGTGTCTGTGCAACTTCCTTTTCATCGAGCAGCTCGTGCTCGCTTTTTAAAAACGCGACCGCATGCGGCATCTTTTTAAGTAGATCCTCAGGACGCCCCGCGTACTCAGAAACGCAAAAAACGCCATACTCCTCTTCAAAATCCTTATACGTATCGTACTTCCGCATGAGCTCTCGCGCAGATGCAAGTATTGCCTGCTTCACCGCAAGCACCGCTTTATCAAAAATATCTTCAACATCCACGCTTCCCTCCACCACAATAAGATTAGGGGTATAGCGTTTCACGCGAAAGCGGACATCTTTCCCTTCAATGGCGCGCGCCACCACTTCAACCACGGAAGGCAACGGTACGGTTCGTCCATAGCTGGGAGCGCTGCGCGCTTCGCGGATCTCTTCAACGGGCGTACCGCTCCAATTCCTCTTTGTTTCACCGATAAGTAAAGCAACTATTTTTCCGTGGGCTTGCATATATTGACAAAAAATTACCGTTATACTACTCTGAAATCCTAGTACATTCTTCAACAAATCGGCGCGTAGCTCAGCCTGGTAGAGCGCTCCCTCTTAATGGAGAGGTCAGTGGTTCAAATCCGCTCGTGCCGCCCACATTAGGAGCTCCCTCAGGAGCTCCTATTATTTTACCACAAAAGAGAACATCGCTCACTCAGAAATATTCGCTAATATCTGTTTCCTCCGAATCTGCTGCGGCCTCCGCCATGACTGCGGCCGCCGGATGGGCGGGCTGATGGGCGACTACCTACCGAAGAAGGACGGCCTCCCGGAGAAGTTCGCGGAGAACGGTTTTGCGGGCGGCGCTGAGGCGCATCATCATAGGTATATTCTTCCCGCGGGAACGAACGAGCCGGCGGGAGAGCAGGAAGCTTTGACACCGGCAATGTTTTGCGGATGAGCCGTTCAATGGAATAGATCTCTCTTCGCTGATCGGGCGCGGCAAATGTGATCGCATGTCCGCCCGCGCCGGCGCGTGCCGTGCGGCCAATGCGGTGCACGTAATCATCCGAGTTCGACGGCAAATCGTAATTGACCACCAACTCTATCCCCTTCACGTCAATTCCTCGTGAAGCGATATCTGTCGCCACAAGCACCCTATATTTGCCGGCCTTAAATCCATCAAGTGCTTCACGCCGCTGCCCGAGGGTTCGATTTGAATGGATCTCTGCGGCAGACACACCGATTGACCGCAATTGCTGCGCGATGCGCCGTGCGCCGTGTTTCGTCTTGGAAAATACAAGCGTTGATCCGCGGCGCGTCTCGAGCGTCTTTTCAAGCAATCCGAATTTCTGATTTCTCGATACGATAAAAAGTTCTTGCGTTACGCGTTCTGCGGTCGTGCCTGTCGGAGCGATCTCGATCCGCATCGGAAGCTTCATATATGTCGCCGCTATCTTCATGATCTCCCGAGGCATGGTTGCGGAAAAAAGCATGGTCTGCCTTTCTTTTGGAAGCTCCTCAAAGATTCGTGTAATCTGCGGAAGAAATCCCATATCCAACATGCGGTCAGCCTCATCAAGTACCACGATCTGTGCGGTATCAAGACGAAGAGTCCTCTGCTCCAAATGATCAATAAGCCGCCCCGGGGTCGCGATAATAATATGGGGATTTCGTGCAAGTGCCTGCTTCTGCGGCCACAGCGACGTTCCTCCAATTAATACCGCCGTGCGGATACCTAATCCCTGGCCAATCTTTCTTATTGATTCATCCACCTGCAACGCGAGTTCGCGCGTCGGCAGCACCACAAGTCCCTGCCCTTTTACCTGCGCGAGGCGCTGGATCATCGGGATCCCGAACGCAAGCGTTTTGCCGGTGCCGGTTTGCGCGATACCCACCACATCCTTCCCTTCTATCCCGATAGGAATTGCCTGTTCTTGAATAGGTGTCGGCACGTTAAGATTAGACTTCGCCAATAATTCCAAAAGCGCCGGCGCAATGCCAAGCCCATGGAAACTTCCTTCTTTTTCTTTTGTATGTTGCTGCATAATCGTCAATTATAAATTAATACCGAGACCCTCTTCGTTTCAAGCGTAGCACTCCATTTCTTCGCTTTTACGCTATATACCAATGCCGAAGCTTACCAGAGTTAAGAAAAAAAGAAAGGGGGGGCATATTTCTCCCTATCATACCAGTTTTTTATCTTTTTGTCCTTGAGAGAGGATCGAGAGAATGGTATACTGTTGAGCATACTATTAACATCGTTCTATGAACATCCATCCTCTTTTTGTGCATTTTCCGATCGGTCTGCTTGTGCTCTATGCCGTACTTGAACTACTCCCCCTCGCGAGGTGGTACCCTCAGGCGCCATGGATCGCGATAAAAACCATTCTTTCACTGGCGGGTGCCATAGGAGCAGTTATTGCATCGGCCACCGGAGATATCGCAAAAGAGATATGGGGAGACACAGGAGCTCACGACCTCATCGAGGTGCATGAAAAATTCGCGGTTATGACAACATTTATCTTTAGCGCGCTGGCGTATTCATATTTCATCCGCTGGGTCTCGGTCAACCACAAAATATTTGAAGGAAAACTGCGTTCTTTTGCGTTTCTCGGTTCGATCGCAGACATCATTGCAAAACGCTGGATAGTGGTCATTCTTGCGCTCGGAGGCCTTATTGCTATCACCATTACCGGCGGTCTTGGCGCCGCGATCGTATACGGCCCTTATGCCGACCCTATGGTAACGATCATATACTCCCTGTTTATCCAAGAGTGAAGCGATTGGTAACAAACAGCCCCGAGACGGGATTGCGTTTTGTGGATCAGATAAAACATCTGAGACAAAACGGGAACAGTCCAGCGGAGCGATAGCGCAGTCGTGGCTCCCTCTTTTTCTAATTCTTCACCGAGTCCGTCTTTTTGATGATGCGCCGAATCGTGGTGAGGCGTCCTTCGAGGTGCGACGCAAATTTCTCAAGACGCGCGAGCTTCGTAAACGTCACCGTATCGCTTCCGACGCCAAACACCAAAAGCTTATCCCCCTTTTTAAGCTTCATCGCCTCACGTGCTTCGACAGGCACCACGACTTGTCCCTTTTCACCGATGGTCGCCGTACCGAAAAAGTGTTTCTTTTTGGTTTGATTGGTTTTCATAGTGATAGACAATAAATCCTACAAGTAGGAAATGTATGCTTATATACTATCGTTTCCGCCGCGCATTGTCAATCACTCCGTGCGGCCTACCTGCTTTTTAAAAAGGTAGAATGCGATCGCGAGAAAAACGATCCCGCCCGCGATGACAATCGCGACAATCAACGGCTTTCTGTCGATAAGTGCTTCGCTCGCATAGACTGTTATGACCGCGAACGGGAACTCCGCGATAAATGTCGCGAAAAAATACTTTGCAAACCCGTACCGCACCGCGCCAAGCACATATCCTGGCACTTCAGCGGGCGACGCAAAACGAAACAACAACACTAACAGAAATTCCGATTTTTTGGTAAACTTGTGAGAATACTGCTCAATCGTTTCAAGCGCGACGAATTTTTTTATAACAGGATACCCTGCATAATACCCTATGGTATAGGTAATGATGTGGCCGCCAAGCCACCCTGAGATCAAAAATACAATGGTCCAGGCGCTCCCCCACAGCATAATCGCCACAGGGACAAGTGGCACACTGCTAAACGGAGAAAGCATTGCTGACGCTCCGGCAAGCGCCATGAAAACAAAAATACCCAGCATCGGGTGCTCCTCAACATACGCCTCGGTAAGAAACACTGTTTCATAAAAAACATCCTGCAGTGTCACCGAGAACCAAAAGAGAATGACCAAAAAAACAAGAACAGCCGCCGCAACCATCTTTCTATGTTTTATAAGATCAGGAAGCGTCGTCATTTATTTCTCCGTATTTATTTTATTGAGGATCAGTTTGACGTTTTCAAGCGATTCTTCGTCGTGAATTGAGATCGCGGTGGTGTTTTTATTGAGCTTTTTCAGAGCGGCAATTTTTTCTTTCAATTCTTTCGGAGCGACCATATCGCTTTTGCTCAAAAAAACATATTCGTGTTTCTTTGCAAGCTCTGTGCTATAGGTCTCGAGTTCTTTTCGTATTACGGCATAATCCTTCGCGGGATCTTCCGATTCTGAAGAAATGAGATGAAACAGGGTCTTTGTCCGCTCGATATGCTGGAGGAATTTTACCCCAAGCCCCTTGCCGCCCGATGCGCCCTCGATAAGCCCGGGAATATCGGCTAAAATAAGCTCGTAATATGCGCCCAAGCTCGGCTCAAGCGTGGTAAATGGATAATTTGCCACCTTGCTCTTTGCACCGGTAAGCTCGTTTAACAAGCTCGATTTCCCTGCGTTCGGCATACCGATAAGCCCCACATCAGCGATGAGTTTCAGCTCGAGCCGGATAGTGAACGCTTCGCCCGGCGTACCCACTTGAAACTGCCGCGGACTCGTATTAACTGGCGATCTGAATTTAAAATTTCCTCGTCCGCCAAGACCCCCCTTTGCCGCTAGGACCCTCTCGCGCGTATGCATGATCTCACGCGCCTCGCCCGTCTCGATATTATAGATCACCGTTCCCACCGGTACTTTAAGAATAAGGTCTTCGCCGTCGGCGCCGTCTTTAAACTGGCCTCTCCCGTATTCGCCGTGCTTCATGAAAAACTCTCTTTTGTGCCTGAATTGCGCGAGCCTATTGAGGTCGGAAATGCCTTCAAAATACACGCTCCCGCCGTTGCCGCCATCGCCCCCGGCAGGTCCGAGCGCCATGAGGTTTTTATTGAACGACACAGACCCTCTCCCGCCGTCCCCCGCTTTTATTTTAATAGTGACATCATCGATAAGCATATATGAGTGTTTGGATTTATATAGTAAGTATACCAAACCGTAACAGATAAGACATAGATAGACAAGCGGTACACAATATGCGAACATTTACTTAGGTACATATTCCAGCATCACCAGCCATTCTTTCTTTTATCTTAACGGAAGCGCAGCCCTTCATTATTATTTTCTATAAAAGGGCGTGAGAGGATTAAAGAAAGAATGGCTGGTGATGCTGGATCACAACTAATTGCTCATGCCTCATTTCGAAGAACGGCTCAAAAAACTGAACGACCAACAAAAACAGGCTGTCGAAGCGATCGACGGGCCGGTATTAGTTATTGCCGGCCCCGGAAGCGGTAAGACGGAGATCTTGAGCTTGCGCGTGGCAAACATACTCAAAAAAACAGATACGCATCCTTCAAGCATACTCTGCCTTACCTTTACCGATTCTGCGGCGGTAAACATGCGCACGCGGCTTGCGGGGCTTATCGGGCGCGACGCATACCGCGTCACGATCAATACGTTCCATAGTTTCAGCGCGGATATCATCGGCCGGTACCCCGAATATTTTTATGAGGGAGCGTCATTTTCTCCTGCCGACGAACTTACGCAAATAGAAATTCTCGAAACGATATTCAAAGAACTCCCGCACGACAACCCCCTGCGCAAAGAACACTCCGAGCAAGGGTTCACCTATCTTGATTCCGCACAGCGCGCGATCGGCCAGCTCAAAAAGGCGGGCATCACGGCCGATGATTTTACGGCAATCCTTCAAGTCAATGCCGTAGCACTCGCAACCATCAATGAACGCATCGGAATATTTGAAACGCGCTTGAGCATGAAACAACTCCCCGCGCTCCGCGAATTCGCAACGTGGTGCGCATCCATCACACAAGACCTTCCGGTGCTCGGATATGCGCCCCTTGGACATGCGGTCGCGCGATCGCTGACCGACGCGCTCAACCGCGCCGAAAATGAAGAAAAAACAGCGCCATTATCCGAATGGAAAACAGAATGGGTGAAAAAGGACGAACATGGCACGCGGGTGTTTAAAAATACGCTCTATCACGACAAACTTTGTGCGCTTGCACATGTTTATCAAGAATATATCACGCGTATGCATGCGCGCGGCTATTACGATTTCGACGATATGCTTTTGGATGTTTTGAGCGCGCTTAGAAACAACAACACGCTTCACTATGAACTGCAGGAGCGGTATCAGTATGTTCTTGTCGATGAATTCCAGGACACCAACGACGCGCAGATGCGCCTGCTTGAATTTTTGACCGATGCGGAAGCACATGAAGGAAAGCCGAACATCATGGTGGTGGGCGATGATGACCAAGCGGTATATAAATTCCAAGGCGCAGAGATCTCCAACATTCTTGAATTTCGCGGGCGTTTTGAAAGTCCTATAATTATCACGCTCACGCATAATTACCGTTCGCGCCAGGACATTCTTGATCTCGCCCGCCACGTTATCCTCAAAGGAACAAACCGGCTTGAACGGCTCGTTGAAGGACTTCGCAAAGACCTCATCGCGGCGGGAGAAGTACAAGAAGGAAAAATAGTAAGCCGCTCATTTCCTTCGCACGCGCACGAATGTTATTGGATCGCGCAGGAAATAAAAAAATGTATAGACGGCGGCAAAAACCCCGACGACATCGCTATCATCGCGCGTCAGCACAAAGACCTCCAGTCGATCCTCCCCCACTTAAGCGCACTGAGTATTCCCGTTGCGTATGAACGCCAGCGCAACGTGCTCCTGGAGCCGCACATATACCAGCTCATCCAGATCGCGCGATTTATCAGCTCGCTTGCGCGCAAAAGCAAAAACGAGGCGGACGAATATCTCCCCGAGATCTTAAGCTTCCCGTTCTGGGGACTCGACCGAAAAACGATATGGGAGCTTTCAACGGCGGCAGATGCAAAAACTCCGTGGCTTGGGGTTATGCTTCATCATGCCGATATGCGCCTCCGAGCTATTGCCGAGTTTTTTCTTGACCTCGCAGCGCGCGCCCAGCACGAGCCGGCGGAATACGTGCTTGATGCGATCATCGGCTCGCATGAACCGAGTGCGCGCCCTTCCTTTGTCAGCCCCTTCCGCTCCTATTATTTCAACACGGAAAAATTCGAACACCACAAGACGGAATATCTTTCTTTTCTTTCCGGCCTTTCTGTGTTTGTAAACGCACTTCGCGAATACAAGCACGGGCGCTATATCAAAATCGACGACCTCGTCGCGTTCGTTGATATGCACGCAAAAAATAACATTCCTATCACCGACCAAAGCGCGTTCATGGAGGCGCGCAAAGCGGTGCATTGTCTAAGCGCGCACAAAGCAAAAGGGCTCGAATTCGACACGGTGTTCGTCATGAGCTGCCAGGACAGCGTGTGGGCGGGGTCAGTGCGGGGCTCCATGCTCCCCTTTCCAGCAAACCTCCCCATCGCCCCCGCGGGCGATACGCCCGACGACCAGCTCCGGTTGTTTTATGTCGCGCTCACGCGCGCAAAGCACAACCTCTATCTCACTTCATATGAAAAAACCGAAACCGGAAAAGATTCTGTACGGCTCAGATTCCTTACTCCTGAAACCGGCGAAGCGATAAAAGAGAGCGTGCAAACCGCGCTCATAGCGGAAACCGTTCACCGCGATGAACTCTCAGAGCCGACCGCAGTGCTTTTGGCGCAATGGGAGCACTACAACCGCGCGCCGTTTTGTGCGGAAGAAAAAGCGCTTCTGGGCACGCTCGTGGAAAATTATCAAATGAGCGTCACGCATCTCAATAACTTCCTTGATGTCGTTGGAGGCGGGCCACATACGTTCTTGGAGCAAAATCTTCTCCGCTTCCCGCATGCAAAATCCCCCTCCGGCTCATACGGCTCGGCAATGCACAAGGCAATAGAACTGCTCTATGCGCATTTCAAGCATGAAAAAGAGCTTCCTTTCGCCACGCGACTCATTGCATGGTTCACCTCCGCGCTTGAAAAAGAGCGGCTCGCTCCGGAAGATTTCACGATGTATTCAGAGAAAGGTGCCGATGCGCTTGCGAAATTTTACGCGGCGAAAAATGAACAGTGGAGGCAGAGCGATATGATCGAAATGAATTTTAAAAATCAAGGCGTGCTGGTGGGTGACGCGCATCTTACCGGCAAGCTCGATAAAATGGTTTTTCTTGAGGACGCGCGCGAGATCGAGGTACACGATTTCAAAACAGGCAATCCCGCTGACGAATGGGAAGGTGAAGGTGTGTACGAAAAAAAGAAGTTGCATAGCTATAAACGCCAGCTGGTGTTTTATAAGCTCCTCGTCGAACATTCGCGCGATTTCGAAGGAAAATATACGGTTAATAAAGGAGTGCTTGAATTCCTCGAACCGTATCGGGGGAACATGATAGACCTCCCGCTTGTTATCGCGCCGGAAGATGTTGAGCGCGCGCGTGCACTCATAAACGCCGTGTATAAAAAGATCAAAGCGCTTGATTTCCCCGATATCTCGCATTACTCAAAAGATGTAAGCGGCATTATCGCATTTGAAGACGATCTCCTGCGTGAAGCGGAAACTGTTCAAGGGGTATAATTTATGCTATAATTTCCCGCATGGAACGGACCTATATCAAAGATCTCAAAGACAAGATCGGGGAAGTCGTGAAACTCGACGGCTGGGTGAATATCCGCCGCGATCACGGCAAACTTATCTTCATCGACCTGCGCGACGCAACCGGCATGGTGCAAATGGTCGCCCTGCCAAACAACGCTGATGCGCATGCCATTGCCGGCACTATTCGCCCGGAATGGGTCATTGAAGTAACGGGAAATGTGAATGCCCGCCCCGAACGAATGGTAAATAAGGACGAGATCAACGGCGCGATAGAGCTGGAGCTTCTTTCTGTGACGGTGCTTAACGAGGCGCAAACTCCCCCATTTGATGTACAATCGGACGGCAAAGAGATCAACGATGAGACACGGCTTACCTACCGCTATCTCGACCTCAGAAGACCGCGTATGCAAAACAATATCAGAACGAGAGATACCATCATCTCTTTTTTCCGAGACTACATGCATAAAAACGGATTCGTGGAGATAGAAACGCCCATCATGATGAAAGGGACGCCCGAGGGCTCCCGCGAATACGTCGTACCGTCGCGGTTAGAAAGCGGCAAATTCTATGTTCTCCCGCAATCGCCTCAGCAGTTTAAACAGCTCTGCATGGTCGCGGGGTTTGAAAAATATTTCCAGATCGCGCGATGTTTCCGCGACGAAGACACCCGAGGCGACCGCCAGCCGGAATTCACCCAGCTTGATTACGAAATGGCATTCGTTACGCAGGAAGATATTCTTGCATACACCGAGAAAATGTTCATCGAACTTGTGACAACGCTCTTCCCTGAAAGGAAAATTTCTCAGGATCCATTCCCGCGGATAACCTATGCGGAATCAATAGAGCGATACGGCTCTGATAAGCCTGACATAAGAACGAACAAGGAAGACCAAAACGAACTCGCTTTTGCGTGGGTGCTTGATTTCCCGATGTTTGAAAAAGACAAAAAAGGAAACATCACCGCCGCGCATCATCCGTTCTGCTCGGTGAAGGAAGAAGATATGCCAAAACTTATGAAAGGCGAAGATCTGTATTCTATCCGTGCCAATTCGTATGACCTCGTGCTCAACGGATATGAATTAAGCTCGGGAAGCATGCGTATCCACAAAGCGGACATCCAGCAAAAAGTATTTGAACTGCTCAACATCAGTAAAGAAGATCAGGAAAAGAAATTCGGCCACATGATCGAAGCGTTCAAATACGGCACGCCCCCGCACGGCGGATTTGCGCCCGGCATCGACCGGCTGGTGATGATCTTGCAAAATGAACCCAATATCAGAGAAGTCATCGCATTTCCAAAGACCGGCGAAGGAAAAGACCCGATGATGAACGCCCCAGCAGAAATAGACCCCGAGCAACTCAAAGAACTCGGCTTGCAGATAAAGCAGTAATACAAAAACCACCGAATAATCGGTGGTTTTTGTATTATGCAGACACCCTATAACGTTTCCAGATCAAGCGTTTCATCGATACGGATCTTTTTCACGAATGACGGCACGTGACTGACTAAGATCATCGCGCCCTGATAGGTGTTGAGCGCCTCGGCGATAAACGGGATATGGCGGAAATTGATATGATTGGTCGGTTCATCCAAAATAAGAAGCCCCGGCTTTTCAAGCACCAGCCTGGCGAACGCGACCAGACCCTTTTGCCCTTCCGACAGGCTTCCGATCTTTGTGCGCATACTGTCTGCCGTAATAAGAAAACCGGCGGCAACCGAGCGCATCTCATGCTCGTCCTCTTTTTGCATCACCGATAAAAGCGAGTCGTATACCGTATCGTCAAAATTAAGCGTAGAAAAATCCTGGCGATAATACCCAATTTTCACGTCAGGTGCCACAACTACGCCCGCCGAAGCGCCCTTCGCAATAACCTCAAGCAGGGTGCTCTTGCCGATGCCGTTCGGGCCGGAAAGCAACAGGTGCTCGTTTTTTTTCAATGAAATTTTCGTTTTATGCGTTACGGGCTTATGACTTTTTAGCGTGGTGAGCGATGTGATGCGAATGATTTCTCCTGAAAGATCGCGTTGCGCCGGTATGTGAAACGGGCGGATCGTTTTGTCTTCTTTTCTCACGTCAACTTTCTCTTCCTCAAGCCGTTCCGCTTTTTCGCGCATGCGTTTTGCCACCATGCGCATCCCGCCCCCTTTTTGCGCGAAAAAGTTCGCCTTGTCCTTGTTTTCCTGGATCTCTTTTGCAAGCTGGGCGTTCTTGCTGTTCTCTTTTTCTATGCGCACCGTGATGTCCTTGACCACATCAAAATAATTCCCCACATAGTACTCGATTTTTCTGGTAAACACATCAAGATACAAAACGCCGTCAGTGAATGCGTTTAAAAATCCGGCATCGTGCGAAATGACAATGACCGTCTTTTGATATTTTTTCAAAAAATCCGTAAGATGCGCGATGCCCGCCTTGTCCAGATTATTCGTCGGCTCATCAAGCAGTAAAATATCGGGGTTCTGAATAAGCGCGGACGCAAGGAGAAGCCGCGCCTGCTGGCCGCCGGAAAATGATTTAATGACTCTGTCGCAGGGCGCGGAAAGGTGCACCACCTCAAGTACCGCATCAATCCTCGGATCGATATCGTATGTTTTCTTAGGGAAACATTTTTCAAAGAATTCCCGCACCGTTAGGTCCAGCTGATCGCGCGGAATGACCTGGCGCGCGGTGGCGATAGAGAGGTTGGTATCAATGCTTACCTTTCCCGATTCCGGTTGTGCTGTTTTCATTATCAAAGAAAACAGCGTGCTTTTACCGGCACCGTTTTGACCCATAAGAGCGATTTTCATCCCCCGGCGCACTGAAAAACTCACCTCATGTAAAATGGGCTTGGTGTGTCCGTATTCAAAGGACACATCGTCAAATCTGATAATGATTTCATTTTGAGACATGCCCTCAAGCATATCCTATCTTTCCTAAAAGAGAAAGGGTTATGCGTGAGATTCGATCAGAGCCATCTTCTTTTCTCTGCTCCAGCTTTTAATCTCAGCTTCCCGACGGCGAGCCCTGATAAATGTTTTTACAGCTTCCGAATACACCAGCTTCACCGGTCGCCGTATCTTCGTATAATGCGCACCCGCCTTTGCCGTATTGTGCTGTGCGACCCTTTTTGACAAATTATTGGTCGAACCGACATACAGCGTATCATCGGCGCATTTGAGAATATAGACGAAATGATCCATACATATATGCCACACCCTTATTCCTCGTCTTCTTCTGGTATAAACCCGCTCACTTGAAGCTGCCAGAGTTTTTGATACAAACTTCCTTCTTTTTTTATGAGCTCGTCGTGCGCTCCTTCTTCGCGTATCGCCCCATGCTCCATCACCACGATGCGATCCATTTTCCTGATCGTGGAAAGCCGGTGCGCAATAACAATGGTCGTGCACCCGCGCATGAGCGTATCAAGTGCATCCTGAATAAGCGACTCAGAGTGCGAATCCAAGCTTGATGTCGCTTCGTCGAGAATAAGGATCGGCGCGTTTTTCAGGATCGCACGGGCAATCGCAACGCGCTGGCGCTCCCCGCCCGACAGCTTGATGCCGCGCTCGCCGACGAACGTTCCGTATTTTTCCGGCAGCTGCTCAATAAACTCATCGCAATGCGCGAGCCGTGCCGCGCGCATCACTTCTTCATCGGTCGCGTCATGCCTGCCGTAGCGGATATTTTCCATGAGCGTGCGGTGAAACAACACCGGATCCTGTGGCACCAAGCTCACCTGCGCATGCAAACTCTCCTGCGTCACCGCTTTTGTATCCTGCCCGTCGACATATATCGCGCCTTTCGTGGGGTCGTACATCCGCAAGAT
>ERZ1292633.2364-Hain-H41-02um-R1-2364-length-19387-cov-10_pt1 | contig 19387 bp, 20 predicted proteins | sample MGYA00564406_ERZ1292633 | MGnify/ENA primary metagenome ERZ1292633 (study PRJEB36523, sample SAMEA6512639) | groundwater metagenome | collected 2019-01-08 | study: AquaDiva: Metagenomics assemblies of 32 groundwater samples
AGGGCAATTAGCTCAGCTGGTTAGAGCGTTACATTGACATTGTAAAGGTCGGAGGTTCGAGTCCCCCATTGCCCACAAAATATGCCCTCAAAAGAGACTATCTTGATCCTCGACAATATACGAAGCGTCATGAACGTGGGTTCTATGTTCCGTACCGCAAACGCTCTTGGCATGAGCAAAATATATTTGTGTGGAATTACCCCTACTCCGTTCGACAACTACGGACGCGAGCGCAAGGATTTTCTGAAGGTGTCTCTAGGAGCTGAAAAAACAGTACCCTGGGAACATGTGCTCGACACCGTACTTCTCGTAAAAAAACTTCGCGCAGAAGGTTCGTATGTGATCGCTCTCGAGCAAGACACTCGCGCTGTGGATTATAAAAAAATAGACGTGACTGACAAAGAGAGCGTCGCATTTGTTCTCGGGGCTGAGGTTGAGGGTGTTTCCAAAGACGTACTCAATGAGTCTTCTGTAATCGCGGAGATACCAATGCTCGGAACTAAAGAATCTTTAAATGTCACAATTGCCATGGGTATCGCAACCTATCGAATTCTAGGCGTATAATTATGGTATAATTGCCGTACGTTTGCATTATCAGTTTAATCAACTCATCATGTCTTCACTCATTACACTACTCGTCGTTCTCCTAGCTGTTTGGTTCGTCAGTTTCTTTGTTTTTCACATTGCGTGGTTCTTTATCAACATACTTTTTATCGTCGCCATCATCGTCGTTCTCGTGCGCATCATTCAAGGGAAGAACCCCTTTAAATAACTTATGAAAAAAGGAGAAGATTATATTGGAGTTACTGTTTCATATTTATGCCATGATGGAAAAGGAAATTTTCTATTTAACAAGCGCTCTGTAAATTGTCGCGACGAACATGAGAAATGGGATGCAGGAGGTGGCGGTATGGAAATAGGAGAAACTGTAGAAGAAACCTTGCGCAAGGAAATTGCAGAGGAATATTGTACCGATGTTTTGGAATTCACACCAGTAGGATACCGAGACATACACCGAGAGCACCACAATAAAAAGACTCATTGGATTTCACTCGATTTTATTGTCCTTATCGATAGAGAAAAAGTCAAAAATGGGGAGCCTCATAAATTTGATGAAATCGGCTGGTTTACGTTGGATAATTTACCTTCTCCACTTCACTCACAATTCCCAGAATTCTTAAAACGATACAAAGACAGAATTTAATTTTTCTGATATAGTCGCACCATGCGTATCCTAGCCATCGAATCAAGTTGCGACGAAACCGGTATTGCCATTTTGAAAACCGATGGTATTTTTGACGGCACGTCTCCGACTTCTGAAATAACAGTCCTCGCTGATGTGCTTATGTCACAAGCAAGCCTTCACGCAGAATATGGAGGTGTCTTTCCCGCTGTCGCAAGGCGCGAACACGCAAAAAATATGATGCCTCTCATGATGCAAGCACTCGCTGAGGCAGGACTATCCAGAGAACTACCTACTCCGAGAATCTTGAGTGAGATTGAAGAAGAGACGCTCGTGAAAGTTCTCATAAAAGAACCTGAGCTTTTTGTTCAATTTAAAAAAATGCTCCTTGCAATTGAGATACCTAATATTGATGCTATCGCAGTCACATCAGGCCCTGGGCTTGAACCAGCACTCTGGGTTGGTATCAATACAGCGCAGGCACTCAGCTCACTCTGGAGTATTCCTGTTATTCCTGTGAATCATATGGAAGGTCATATCATGGCTTCTCTTCTTTTCTCTAAGCCAGAAAAAAACGGTAAAAAAATCCTTGGGCTTTCACTACCAGAGTACCCTTCCCTCGCTCTTCTCATCTCTGGAGGGCACACAGAGCTCGTCCTCGTGAAAGATCCTGGAACCTATGAAATACTGGGTCAAACCCGCGACGACGCCGTGGGCGAGGCCTTTGACAAGGTCGCGCGCATGCTCGGACTCTCATATCCTGGAGGGCCAGAAATATCAAAACTTGCCGAGACAGTCGCGCCGAATACGCCCCCCCTCTACCCGCTTCCACGGCCTATGCTTAAATCAGGAGACTATGATTTTTCGTTTGCAGGGCTCAAGACCGCAGTACTGTACACTATAAAAAAAATCCCTGAGCTAACAGAAGAAATCAAGGCGTCGATTGCAAAAGAGTTTGAAGATTCAGCGACCGAGATTCTCGTCGCGAAGACTCGTGCCGCCGCAGAGGAGTATGGTGTTCATGGAATAATCCTCGGAGGAGGCGTCACTGCAAACAAAAAAATTCGAGGAGCATTTAAAAAACTTGTGGAAGAACAATTCCCTGGCACCGCGCTGTTTATCCCAGACCATCACCTATCCACCGACAACGGTCTCATGATCGGCGTCGTTGGGCTTATGCGTTCAAGTAAGACCGAACAAACCATCCGCGCAGACGGAACGATGCGTCTCGCCGTATCCACTAGACCGACGATTGCAGAACTTAGAAAAAAGAAACAAGAATAAAATTAAACCGCCAGAAACTTCTCTGGCGGTTTATGTTATAGCGAAAAGGGTACGTTAAGACGCTTGAGGAATCTGCCTTCTCCAACAGACGGTGCATCTGTTGCTTGCGGGTAGCTACGCTTACATCTATCGCACTCTGGATTTCTGTATATGAATTTTCCTTGGTAACACCCACACGCTTCTTTAACTACCTTTCCACCACACTGACATTTATTGTCTACGAGCGGAGCATAACTTTTCCGTTTCTTTTTTGCTTTCAAGATCGTTCTCCTTTTAATGTTCGTTCCGAGTAAAACATATCACATTTTTTTATAATTATAAAATCACTTCATCTAACTGGATAACTATGATAAAATCAGCCTACTATGGCTGAAATTCCTGAAAAATTGAACAAACCCTACGAGCCGGCTTTGACCGAAGGACGTATATACAAGCTATGGGAAGATAGCGGGTTTTTTAACCCTGACAATCTCCCTACTCGCCACAAAGAACCTTTCACAATCATTATGCCACCGCCGAATGCTAACGGTCGTCTACACGCAGGACATGCTCTTACGATTGCTCTTGAAGATATCCTGACGCGATATCAGCGCATGCAAGGCAAGCGTGCCCTTTGGGTACCTGGAGCAGATCATGCTGGATTTGAAACGCAGGTTGTCTATGAAAAGAAGCTAGAAAAAGAAGGGCGCTCTCGCTTCAAGATGGATCGCAAAGAACTCTATGATGAGATCATGGCGTTTACCCTTGAAAGCAAGAAACATATGGAGGCCGATGTGAAGGCTCTCGGCGCGTCATGCGATTGGTCGCGTGAAAAATTTACGCTTGACCCTAATGTTGTATCTGAAGTTCAAGAAACATTCCGCAAACTTTACCGTGACAACCTCGTCTACCGCGGGTACCGCACCGTGAACTGGTGCACGAAACATCAAACATCACTCTCTGATGTTGAGACCGAGACCGTCGAAAAAAATGACAAACTCTATTACATAAAGTACGGGCCATTCGTCGTTGCAACCGTGCGTCCTGAAACTATCTTCGGTGATGTGGCTATCGCTGTAAATCCAACCGACGAGAGATATAAATCTTTTATCGGGCAAACAGTTTCCGTACAGCACCCTGAAGGAGCACTTCCATTGCTCGTCATAGGTGACGCAGAAGTTGACCCTCTTTTCGGAACAGGCGCTCTCAAAATAACACCGTCTCACGACCACAACGACTTCCGTATGTCTGAGACACACAAGCTACCGCGTGTAGAGGTCATTGATCAATTCGGCAAACTAAATGAAAAAGCTGGCAAATATGCAGGAATGAAAATTGCAGAGGCACGCACAAAAGTTGTCGAGGACCTTCAAGCTCTTGGCCTCATTGAAAAAATAGAAGACTACGCACACGCTGTGCCAACGTGTTACAAATGCAACACAACCATTGAGCCCCGCGTTATGCCACAATGGTTTGTAAAAATGGCGCCCCTCGCAAAGCTCGCTGCAGACAGCGTGCGAGAAGGAAAAATAAAATTCATACCCGACAATTTTGAAAAAATATTTTTGTACTGGATGGACAATACGATTGACTGGAACATCTCGCGTCAGATTGTATGGGGCATTCAAATTCCAGCACTCATTTGCAAGAGCTGTAATCTAGGAGCACTTGATACGGAACACAAAGAAGGCACTCCTTGCCCTACCTGTGGTGCGCCCTTAGCGATTGAGACCGATACATTCGATACATGGTTCTCTTCTGGACAATGGCCTCTCTTAGCCTTGGGGTACCCGGAAAAATCAGACTTAAGTTTCTATCCCACCGACGTTATGGAGACAGGGCGCGACCTTATCTTTAAATGGATTCCTCGCATGGTAATTTTTGGACTCTACCTAACAGGTAAGGTTCCTTTCCGTACAGTGTACCTTCACGGTATGGTTAATGACAAACACGGAAAGAAAATGTCGAAGAGCAAAGGCAACGTTGTCTCCCCTATTGATTTGACCGATAAATTCGGCGCTGACGCACTGCGCATGGGCCTCGTCATCGGTAGCACGCCAGGGAACGACCTCTCTCTCGTCGAAGACAAGATAAAAGGATATAAACACTTCTGCAATAAAATGTGGAATGCGTCACGTTTTGTACTTTCAAATATTGGCGACACTACGCTTGATACGCCACGTCCAAAACTTTCTCCACGTGATGAAGAAATATTGAAAGAGCTTGGTGCGGCAATAAAGAGTGTGACGCTTCACATGGACAACTTTCGTTTCCATCTTGCAGGGGAGGAACTGTATCATTATTTCTGGCATACCTTCGCAGATATCATCATCGAGGAAATGAAGACTCGTATTCAAGGCGAGGACGAGGATTCGAAGCGCTCTACTGAATGGCTTCTTCTCAACATCCTTTCAACGACGACAAAAATGCTTCATCCCTTCACGCCGTTTATTACAGAGGAAATCTGGAGTACGCTTCCAAAAACTACATCTAGTCTTCTTATCATAGAACCATGGCCGAAACAGCTATAAATATTACTCCCTATGCAATAGCTTTTTTAGGCGGTGTGCTCCCCGCTCTTGTGTGGCTTTGGTTTTGGCATCGACAAGACAATGCATGTCCTGAACCCCGTGGTCTTGTTTTACTTTCTTTTATCGCAGGAATGGCAGTTGTCTATTTTGTTTTGCCGGTTCAGCACCTAATCTTATCTTTGATTCCTTGGATATCTGTACAATTCCAAAACATCGCCACTTTATTGTCCTTTACCACCCCCTCAGAAGAAATGACAAAATTGATACTTTGGTCGTTTACTGAAGAATTCGCAAAATATGCGACCATATTTCTTATAGCATTCCAAAGTAAATATTTTGATGAACCTATTGATGCGATTATTTACCTTATCACCGTTGCGCTCGGATTTGCTGCGATGGAAAATGCACTTTATCTTTTCAAAGATCTTACTGATAGCGGTTTAGCCCAAACACTTTTAGATGGAAATCTTCGCTTCATTGGAGCGACAATCCTCCATACCGTTTCATCAGCAGTTGTCGGCATCGCAGTTGCGGCTTCGTTCTATTATTCTAAATCACTCAAGGTGCTCGTAATTACCATTGGCCTTATTATCGCAACTCTCTTGCATACATACTTTAATTTCTCTATAATGGAAGCACAGGGCGTGCCTGATATGTTTGTTACGTTCGCTCAGTTTTGGGTCGCAATCATTATCATCATTATTTTGATTCGAACAATCAAAGGAATCAACGACCATAAAGACACCTGTACTACTATATGAAACAATCTTTTTTTGAACGAATTACGGGAACCATTTCTCTCAAGGGGCGTGGAGCTGATTATGAAGAAGAAATCATTCCAGAAATAAGAAATGATTCTTCTGGATCATGGGAAACTAGCGAACCTACTGAAGGTGAGCTAACAGTAGATGTGTATCAAACAAATGACCTTGTTGTTATACAAACAATGGTTGCAGGCGTACCATCGGAAAATCTTAGTGTTTCAGTGACACGCGACATGGTGACTATCAAGGGAAAGCGTGAAGCTCCTAAAGACATTTCTCCAGAAAACTACTTTTATCAAGAGCTTTTTTGGGGATCGTTTTCTCGTACGATTCTCCTTCCTGCAGAGATAGAAGCCGATGATGTTGAGGCAATAGAGAAACATGGGCTCCTCACAATTAAACTTCCCAAAATAGACAAAGGAAAGATTCAAAATGTGAAGATTAGGTCACTATAAAATACCATAACAAAAAATCACGAAGTGTAAATTCATTACCAAATCCATCTCTTTTAAGATTAAGTTGCTCAGTTTTATTATTGGTTATTTTGTATATAGACATAGGTTACTTGTTCGCAATTATATACCAATAACAAACATCTGTCTTTCTAAAGTTGTTAAACGTATTTAATAGGATTTTGACTTCCCTGTTTCCAGAATTTAGAAACAGATGTGTGAATATACATATCTCGAACAGAATTAGATGCGACCTTACCTTCAAAATACAATCTTCCTTTTTCTTCTGATTGATTCCATGATGTAACCTCAAATACTTCACGTATGATTCCACGATAGACTGCACATACTGTACCAATCTTCTTTGCACGCTCTCCTATTTTCCAATTGCCACGCGTTGCTTCATACATTTCTTCAACTGACATTTCTGGATAATATTTCTTGTTGATATTAATAAGTACTACTGGTTCAGTGAAAACTGCATCAACTGGCTCGTATTCAATTTTTAAATCAGAGAGTCGTTTGATTCCTCTTAAGGCAGAGTCATGACCTGCTACTAGGTTGGTGAGATTCTTAATTCCCAACAAATCAATTACTGCACACTCAATTTCAAATGCTTCTATTTCTGAGAGACCATGACGAAGTATTTTTAAATCAACTTCTTTTCCAGATGCATGTATTTCTCTAATTGTTTTTATCTTATCAGTTTCTTTTGTTTTTTCTTCAACAGCACCAAGTAAGTGGTGATTAATCCTATTTCCACATCCTTTACCTACATAAAAAACACTTTTAGTACTTTCTTTTATTCGTGGATCCAAAAGGAGATATACATAATATCCAAGTTTATCAATTGTTGTATCAGAAAGTTTGTACTGACTAAGGTCTTTTTTAGCTGATCGTTTCATTAAAACTAAGAGTACTTAAAATTATTCCATAAAGCAAGTAATTAATACAAAAAGAGTAATTCAACGAGTTACTCTTTTTGTATTAATTACTTTGAAGGGCTTTCGACCTGTCTCGGGACTGAACCATATTCATCTGTTTTTGGAGGGTCTTTGTCTTATAACAAGGCACCCCCCCGGCACCATAACAAAAATCCGCAACTTAAGTTGCGGATTTTTGCTATGGTGCCGGGGGGCAGATTCGAACCGCCGACCCCTCGCTCTTCAGGCGAATGCTCTAACCAACTGAGCTACCCCGGCATATATTTTCAGCAAAAGTATATTTACTTTCACATCTCCTACCTCCCCATCAAATTTTTCAAAGTATTCACGTCAGTAGGAACAGTACCAGCTACATTCTCAAACTTCTGAATAATCTCCACAGAAGTCTGCATCGTCTTCATATACTTTTTAATTGTAGGCTGAAAGTAGTAGTAAACACCAAAGACCGACCCAAGGATAATTGCCCAATACAGAAGCCTAAAGAATGAGCTGAAACGTTGCGAGCGACGCATTGAATGCAACATTTTGTTGTTTTCACGCGTAAGCTCTAGAACTTCATCTAACTTTCTTGAATCGGTATCCATCGAAGTAATATACCAGATTTATGCCAAAAATCAATGTTAGCGTTAGATATAAAAAAGGCCTAGTTTTTAAGCTAGGCCCCGGATATTTATTGACTCGCTAAATGTCAGGCGAGCGGTGAAAGATATCCTTCGGGCAACGCGACACGAAGCAGCGTAATGCCTACTGCTAATTCGCAAAGGTAGTGGACAGTTCCATCTGAGGTTCTTTTTATTGCAATGACCTCTAGGATTATGTCTCCTTTGTTTCTGAAACCGAGCAGAAGCCTGTGGAATTTTTTGTGGCTTTCTTCCGCTGAAGCCTTCAGCTTAGAAATGCTTACCAACATATTGGTCCGCGGTTTTTCGGCAAAGCCTTTGAATTTGCTCTTCCAACCTTTTCCTTTTGTACTCACGATACTTCCCCTTCTCTGTAAAGTTCAAAAAACTAAATCTGGGAATTAATACTATCCCGAAACTATTTTACCATTAAGGTTAGATATGTCAAATGAGATATCCACAGGTCTTTTTAAATCCCGCTTGGTACTTTCCGGCGGGAACGCCTCTCCCGTTGGTCGAGACCATCCATTTTAAAGGAGCGTAGCGACTATTAAAATGGTGGGCCTACGGTTCGATTCCCGCCGAGGGCACAAAAAATACCCTTGCGGGTATTTTTTGTGCCCTCGGCGCTCTCTGTCACGAGTTACTAATTCGCTACGCTCATAAGTACTCGCGACCCCGCCTCGCTGTCGCAGAGCGACATGCTCCGGCTTTCGATTCCCGCATGCAAGACAAGCAGTTGGCTTACTCTCGGGCACACGCAAAACAAAGACCTCGTGAGAGGTCTTTGTTTTGCGTGGGCCCTCGGCGGGAATCGAACCTACATCTAATCCTTAGGACGGATCTGTTCTATCCATTGAACTACGAGGGCTAGCTTAAAGGGAGCTCTGAGCTCCCTTCTTATTTTTTTATTTTAATTGATACTATGCAATCTCAAGGAGTCGTGTGAGTCGAGGTTTGTCAAAACCAACCGTCATTTCATCGCCAATATAAATAACTGGTACCCCCATCTGTCCGCTCTTTTCAACCATCTCTTTTCTTTTCTCAAGGTCAGTCGAGACATTGTATTCAGTGAAGGGAACATTGTTTGCTGCAAAAAATTCTTTTGCCATTTTACAATATCCACATGAAGGCGTTGTATAGATTGTTACTGTTTTCATATAATTAGTGATTAGAGTTAGTAAAAAGTGATATTGTATGAGAAATAATTGGTTCTGCAATATGGGCTTAATATCAGCATAACGACGGCGAGATCAACCTGAAAAGGTCATTAACTCCAATTGCCGTTCGTGCTATTTTACCATGTTTGAGGTGCTTGTGCTAGGGGTGAAGTGGTGCGGGTAGGGGGATCGGCCACGGGTTACTAAGCGTACTCAAGCGATTACGCCTTTCGTGCGCTAAGTACCCTCGACCCCACCTCGCTGTCGCAGAGCGACATGCTCCGGCTTTCGATTCCCCACGCAAGCCAAGCAGTTGGCTTGCTCTACCCGCACTACAAAAAAATCCCCAATTGGGGATTTTTTTATAGTGCGGGTAGGGGGAATCGAACTCCCGTTTACTGCTTGGGAAGCAGTCATCCTACCACTGAACGATACCCGCATATTTTATTCTTACATCCCCTACTCTTTTCCAAAAAAAGACTTGATACTATCCCAAAAGCTTTTTTCTTCTAGGGCTTCACCATTCTTGCTTTTTTTTGAATTTTCGTCAACAATCACCACAACCTCCTCACCGGGACGCGCCACCGCAAATTTTTGACGCACCTCTTCCTCTATTCCACGGTCTGTTTTTAGCCTCACAAGACTTGCCTCTAGCTCTTTTGAACGATTCTCCATCTCCGATAAAGTCCGTTCTGCTTCCCCGCTTTCAGCCTTTGCAATAATTGCTTTCTCATGAACTTTCCATGCTCCATGCGCAATAAGCACAGAAAAGACGAGAAGGACAGCAATGCTTGCCTTTGAATATATAATCTGGCGGAATTTTTTACGCTCTTGAAATGGTATCATTTCTCTTGTAGTATACTCAGGTAACCGAGGGAAAAGCAAGCAACCTAATATATAAGATTTATCATATGTACAACGAAAAATACAAAAAACTCTGGAAGACTCTAGGAATCGCCGTTGGAATACTGGTTACGGTCAGTATGGTTCTTCTCTACGCTGCTCCAGGTCTCTATAGTTAAAAACTGGTAGATAAACGACAGAATACAAAGGACCGCCCTTGAGGGCGGTCCTTTGTATTCTGTCGTTTTTCTTTCCGCTTATTTCTCTCCTCCCCGCACCATTTTGAGAAATACCTCATGTGGAATATCAACCGTACCCTGCGCCTTCAGTTTTTTCTTCCCACGCTTTTGCTTCTCCCAAAGTTTCTTTTTGCGAGAAATGTCTCCTCCGTAAAGATATCCCGTCACATCTTTCTTCATTGCCGACAAAGAACGTGATGAGATGATGCGACCAAGTCCTACCCCTTGAATCTTGATCAAAAAAAGTTGTCGTGGAAGAATCCCCTGGAGCTTTTCCACCATCTCTTCTGCTTCATGTTCAATACGACGTCTTGAAACCACTTTGGAAAACGCGGGAACTACCGCTTCTGCGACAAGAATATCCAAACGAGCAACATCCGCTTCACGAAGTCCAATAATCTCATATGCGAGTGATGCAAATCCCGACGACGCACTCTTCAAATTATCAAAAAAATCACGCATGAGCTCACGGAGTGGCATCTCAAGTTCCACTGCAGTGCGGTTGTCTCCAAAGAGCTCGGTGTGTCCGATAACAGCCTCGTGCTCGTAGAGGAGCGTCATGATAGGACTCACGTACTCAGGTGGAGTAATAATTTTCACCTTGACCCATGGTTCAAATATCTTATTGGTATTTCCATAATCAGGGAAAAGGTGCGGAGAATAAATGGTTTCGAGTTTTCCGTTACGGAGCTCAACTTCGTAGGTGATGGAAGGTGTTGTGACAATAAGCTCAAGGTCGAATTCGCGACGCAAGCGCTCGCTTATAATCTCCATATGGAGCATGCCGAGGAAGCCACAACGATATCCACGCCCTAAAACGCCTGAAACTTCTTCTTCGAATGAAAGTGAGGAGTCCGACAAACGCAAAATTTCAAGCGCTTGTTTGAGGAGAATGAAATCATCCGCGCTTTCTGGGTACACCGATGCCCATACGACAGGTCGAGGTTTGAAATATCCGGGGAGCGCGGGCAATGGGTTTCGCTGTGAGAGGATAGTATCGCCCACCGATGCGATGCCGGGCTTTTTGATTCCCGTCAGGATGTATCCAATTTCTCCCGCGGAAATTGTTTCCATGTCCCTCATGTCGGGATGAAAGATGCCGACTCCAAGCGCTCCGAACTTTTCGCTTGCTTGAGAAAAAACGAGTGTATCATTTTTACTTGCCTCGCCATCAAGAACACGCACATACACGATGATGCCTTTATGGGTCGAATATCCAAAATCAAACACAAGTGCACGAAAACCTCCAGCCACACCAGTGTCCGAAATAGGCGCGGGGATTCTATCAATGACCGCGGCTAAAATCTCAAGTACTCCTTGCCCTGTCTTGCCCGATACTTCAAGAATCTCGCCTGCGTCAATACCAAGGAGAGTCGCGACTTCTTCTTTCACTTCTTCTGCGCGCGCTATCGGCGAGTCAATCTTGCTTACAGCGGGAATAATTACAAGCCCCGCTTCACGCGCCATGGCGAGCACAGAGAGGGTCTGCGCCTGCACACCTTGTGTCGCGTCAACAAGAAGTATCGCTCCCTCGACGGCCTTCATGGCGCGTGAGACCTCATATGAAAAATCGATGTGTCCTGGAGTGTCGATGAGATTCAAAACGTACTTGGCTCCTTCATGTGTGTGCTCCATGCGCACGGGTTGCATTTTGATGGTAATACCACGCTCGCGCTCAAGCTCCATGGAGTCGAGCACCTGCTCCTTCATTTTGCGTGCCTCGACCGTACCCGTAACCTCGAGCATGCGATCGGCGAGCGTAGACTTGCCGTGGTCAATGTGGGCAATGATAGAAAAATTGCGGATGAATTTGAGGTCCATAACTTCCCCACCTTAGCATTAAATCGTTGCTTTTTCTAGATGTCTCCTTAATTCATTCTTATATCTCCTCCCTGTCAGGCATGACCGCTCCTGCTTTCCAAAATTTGCGTTTAAGTGCTGTGCGTGTCTCTTTGATCTCTTCACTCCCTAAAAGTTCCAAAATAAGCCACCATGTGAGCATTCCAGCGACTCCCGCTACCAGACCCTGCGTGAAGATGCCCAAGAATGTGTTGAGATCGAGATACATGCCGAGGACCCCCAAAAATTCATACGCAACAAACCCCGCCATGAGCGACGCAAACAATCCTTGTGTAAACGTATTCTTTACGGGCGACAAAAATCGCCCAAAGCGCCTTCTGAAGAAATAGATGAGCAGTGCGACATTAAATACCATTCCAATCGAGTATGCAAGAGGAAGCATCAAAACTTCCGCACCGCGTACATCTTCAACACGAAGAAGAGACGAAATAAAATTCTGGAAAAACTGCGAGCTTCCGTACCAGTGCACGAGACCATAACCACTCACCACGATAAGCACTGCAGAAAGCAAGTTCGCAATGAGGGGAATTTTATTTTGTCCTGTAGCATAAAATCCTCGAATAAAGAGGAGACCGACTGACTGAGCGATAATCGACACTGAAAAAAGCGCTAGTGTTGCCGCGGTGAGAATTGTTGCAGTCCAATCGAACGATCCTGACCCAAGTATTGTTCTCACAATCTGCGCACGAAGCACAATAAAGAGCACTAAAATAGGGAGAGACCACAACACAATATGCCGTGTAGCAGATAATATTTGTGCGAGGAATTTTTCTATATCAGCGCCAGCAAAATGTTTTGAAAGTGTTGGAAAAGCTGCGGTCGCATAGCTCATGCCGATGATTGCAAGCGGGACCGACTGCAAGTTGAATGCAAAGTTGAACACCGTGACAGATCCCGCCTCCATTTGCATTGCGTAAATGATTAAAACAAAAAGTGCTATTTGATTCGCGACGAGCCCAATAGTGCGTGGAAAAGAAACGTATATTACCTCCCAAATATCTCGAAGTGACGGTGCGAGCGACAACGTAAGAGAAAATCCGTGCCTGTAACTCACGAAGAAATGTATGAAAAAATGAAAGAACGCGCCCAAAATAACACCCCATGCGAGTCCAACGATTCCGAATACTGGGTATAAGAAAATTGCGCCAAAAATAATTCCAATGTTGTACAAAACAGGCGCTAACGCAAATGCAATGAACTTATGCAACATCTGCGTAACACTACTGAGTAAGTTCGACAACCCAAGAAGAATCGGGCTTAGTATAAGGATACGCGTCATCATAATAAGGTCTGACTGAGCTTGTCCTTCTAGATGTGGAAAGAACGCTTGTACGAGTGCGGGCATCGCGATGAATATACCGACACAGACAATAACCAAAAATGTAAAAAACACTGTAAATGCGTCATTCAAAAATTTTTGAGCGCGTGCATCATTGTCTTTCGCATATCGTATGAGAATTGGAATCAAAACTACTGCAGACATGAACGATGCAACTCCCGCAAAAACAAGATCGGGAATACGAAATGCTGCATAGTAGGTGTCGAGGGTTTGCCCTGCGCCGAACGTATGCGCGAGCAGACGATCTCTAAAAAGTGCGAGAATCTGAGAAAAAATAGCGAAAAGAGCGAGGAGGAAGGCAGCTTCATGAAGGCCACTCCACTCACGATGCAATAACGAAAGCAGTTTTTTTACCATTACTAAAGAGTATACTCGGAAGATACACTCTATGCAAAAAAAGAAAAAGAAAAACCTCGGGGTGACCCGAGGTTTTTCATATACTTGTATCGATAAGCCGAATTCTGTACCCCAAGGGGTGACAATCATTTATCTAGGCGATACGTTACCGTATCGCTCAAGCGGCACTCCACGCTTGCGCATGGCACGGCCTTGCACCCAAGTAAGGATTTAGCCGTTTCACCTCCTGTGTTGCCACAAGAGCTCACCCACAAGGGGTGCTCTTCGCTTTCGCTCAGAGCGTCTCTGCTCGCACCTCTAAGATTGCTCTCGACGGGCGTTACCCGCTACCTTTCTCCTCATTTGCATGAGGGAGTGTTCGGACTTTCCTCCCCTACTTTCGCAGGAGCGACTGCCTGATACAGGCATGGATATTAAAGCATGCTTTAATACAAAATGTCAACATAAAAAACCCTTGTTTTGCAAGGGTTTTTTAATGGAATTTATTTAGCCTTTGCCTTTTTTGGCTTCTTAACTTCCTTGTGCGCATCTTTTCCTTTTGCCATAATATTAAATTAGAAAATTATTTTTTTATAAGCATTCGAGCCTTTTACTATTATAAAAAACAATTTTCTAATTGTAAAGTTATTTACTCATTTTTAGAACATCTCCCATATTAATATTGTAGTCTGAATAAAATCCTGCCCTCAACTCCACTACGTATCTTGCGGGCGATGCAGGATAAAAAACTTTGGGGTACGATTCTGGCATCGCGCGCTCCTCTACTCCCACGATTCTATATTTCTCATCAAGCCAAATGATATCGATAGGGTAAAGCATATCTTTCATAAAAAATCCATAATTCCCAGAACGTGGAAAAATAAATAACATGCCTTCGTGCTCCGAAAGAGGACTCGACCCTGAGAGTCCTTGCGCTCGAAGCGCCTCATTGTCAGCAATCTTGAGAACGAGCTCTTCGCCCCCCAAACTGCCGTGAATGCTTTTATTCTCACGACTAAAAACGCCGTAAAAAGTACCGCTTAAGAGAACTATCGCCAATAAAATATATGTCGCCTTGCGCACAGTTGGTTCTATAAATTTATGGCGCATATTATTCACCGAGATACGACACTAATCAAGACTATCGCCCACTCCTATCCTTGAAAAAATCATCCTCAAGTTGCTTGTTGTTTAAATCCTCGCGCCCATCATCCAATACCTTTGTCGCATCCTTTGCATATTCTTTTGCGTTTTCCATATCTCCTCCCACAAGAGCGGTCTTCGCTTTTAGGAGAAGTGTGTCAAATGTTGCGAGGATATTTTTAGTCTCTAAAGATCCTTCCGTGCCCTGAACTTTTGCAAGCGCAATGAACTGCTCGCGCGCACGTGTTGCGTTCTCAATATGCACTTCCGCAGACTTTTTATCCCCTATTTCTGAAGCGTTATTATCATCTTCTTCGTTTCCATCTTTCATTTCATCCTCGTCTATGTCCTCATCTTCCAATTCTCCATCCGTGCGAACAATATCCTTTTCTTCTTTTGTTCTCTTTATCTTTTCTTCAAGCTCATCTTTCAGCCCACTATCGCCCCGTTCCACAGCGTCCCTAAATTCTTCGTTGAGTTTCTTTTCTGTTTCCTTGAGGCTCTTGCGATATTCACGGTACGCCTGCTTGAGCATTTTATTTGAAAGCTCAATGTCTTCGTTGTTCTCCTCACGACCCTGGGCTTTGAGAATTTCTGAAGCCTTCTCTATATCATCATCAAAATCTTGTTTCGTGTTTTTGACTTCGTCTGACAACGCTCCTTTAGTTTTAAGAATAACCGCAATTTCAGATGCTCGCTCCTGTGCGTGCTCGAGTGCGAGCTTCGCTATTGATTCCTCTCTAAAAGTGATGAATTCATTCAACGCCTCGATCCACCTGTCAGCAAAATAGAAAAAATCGCCTGAAACAAGTCCTGGGTTTTTAAAAACGACTACGATAACCGGACTTGTGCTCGTTGTTGTGGCAGTCGTTTGCGCGTAAAGAGCCTGGGGAATAATGGCTAAAACAATAATAGCAAGTAATATTTTTTTCATGTGAATTTTATGATTATTTATTAAATAACATCAAGGTAAACTTGTTGCAAGTATACCATGTGCAGAAAATAAAGTGCAACAAAAAAACCCGCATTCACGCGGGTTTTTTTGTTAGGTCGATGGGCTGGTTAGCCCATGCGGCGATTGCCACGGTCACCACCTCGGTCACCACCAAAATCACGACGAGGAGCACGCTCCTCGAGAGGACGCGCTTCGTTCACGGTCAGTGAACGACCCTGGAAATCTTTTCCATTCCACTCCTCGACAGCCTTGTCAGCATCAGCATCATTTTCCATTTCAACGAAGCCGAAGCCTTTTGAGCGACCTGTCATCTTGTCGATGATGATCGTTGCTGAGAGAACTTTTCCATTCTCTCCAAAAGCTGCCTTGAGCTCATCTTCTGTGGTTGAATAAGGGATACCGCCTACATACAATTTCTTTGCCATATTTATATTATTGCTTAATTCTAGTGTAAGATGACCTTTTCTCTCGCCCTCTTACCTAGAATCAAGCAAGCACTGAGATGAAAACTTCTTACTTAAACAGTATACCAAATTGAGCGGAAAAGTCAATAGCACGAAAAAAGCCTTATCTTAAGGCTTTTTTCGTGCTATTGGAATTCTTAAGAAAAATATTGATTTCTATTTCTTTCCCATTTTTGCGCGTGCTGATTCGGACAATTTGATTTTTCTCAAACGTACAGACTTCGGCGTAATTTCCAAATATTCATCGCTGTTCATGAGCTCAAGTCCACGCTCAATCGTAACTTCGAATGGAGGAACCAAAGATATTGCCTCATCAGTTCCTGAAGCTCGCATGTTGGTAAGTTGCTTTCCTTTAGTAGGATTAACAGACATCTCATCACCCTTTGAAGTGTTTCCGATAATCATTCCCTCGTAAACTTCAGTACCAGCACCAACATATAAGACTCCGCGCTCTTGAAGATTCGCAAGTGAGAAGCCGAGAACCTTCCCTGTTGCCATCGAGATCATGGATCCTACTTCACGCTTCTTTATCTCTCCTGCATATGGACGAAAATCTACGAAACGACTCGAAAGAATTCCCTCTCCTTTTGTATCTACCATGAACTGTCCGCGATATCCGAGAAGTCCGCGTGTAGGAATATCATACGTGAGGCGCGTAATGCCGTTTTCTTCTTTCATGTTGGTCATCATACCCTTTCGTTTGTTTATCTTTTCAATAACAACACCCGATGCCTCTGTAGGAACGTCGATAATAAGCTCCTCGTATGGCTCTAGCTTCACACCATTCTCTTCTTTGATAATAACTTGAGGCTGTGACACTTGAAGCTCGAACCCTTCTCGACGCATATTCTCAAGGAGAATCGAGACATGAAGTTCTCCACGTCCAAATACTTTGAATGAGTCCATCTCTGAAAAATCAACACGAAGACCTACGTTCATCTCGAGCTCGCGTTCTAGTCTTTCGCGAATCTGTCTAATCGTAACGAATTTCCCCTCTTGTCCTGCAAAAGGTGAGTCGTTCACCACAAAGTTCAAAGAGATGGTCGGTTCGTCAATCTTGATAGCAGGAAGTGCAACTTGGTCTGCTGATACACAAATCGTTTCGCCAATATAAATATCTGAAAGGCCTGCGACCATGACGATATCTCCCGCAACTGCTTCGGCAACTTCCTTGCGAACCGTTCCTTCATAGGTGCAGAGTTTCGTGATGCGGCCAGTACGAGAAGCGCCTTCAGCCGTTTTGATCACGACATTTTCTCCTGCATGAATCGTGCCTTCATAGATGCGTCCAATAGCAAGGCGGCCAAGGAAGTTGTCGTACCCGAGGTTGAACGGTTGCATGCGAAGCGGAGCATTCACGTCTGCCTTTGCTGGGGGTACTTGTTCCAATACTACATCAAGAAGTGGGGTAAGATCCTTTGAATCTTCATCAAGGGTGCGCTTTGCGATACCTTGACGCCCGATAGCGTAGACCGTAGTGAAATCAAGTTGTTCTTCCGTAGCACCAAGCTCAAAGAAGAGTTCGAAGATTTCATCATGAGCTTCTTTTGGTCGTGCAGCAGGTTTATCAATTTTGTTCAATACCACGATTGGCTTGAGGCCGAGCTCAAGCGACTTTTTGAGAACAAAACGCGTCTGGGGCATCGGGCCTTCCTGAGCGTCGACAAGGAGAAGCACCGTATCAACAGCGCGGAGAACGCGCTCAACTTCAGAACCGAAGTCTGCGTGACCAGGAGTGTCTACGATGTTAATCTTTGTTCCTTTATAAAATATTGAGGTGTTTTTGGAATAAATCGTAATACCACGCTCTTGCTCAAGCGCATTTGAGTCCATGGACGTCCCCTCTTTCGTCATTCCTGTCTGACGCATGATAGCATCGGTCAAGGTTGTCTTGCCGTGGTCAACGTGAGCGATAATTGCAATATTTCTAATCTCCATAGTCAAATAATATAAGGTTTTTAAATAAAAGCGGCGGTTACCCTTGTATTAACTCCTCGGCTCGAAAATATAAAAGATTACTTTTGTATTTTGCTCGCTCTACGTCGTTAATAAAAAATCCGCTGTTTAGACAGCAGAAAGCCATTGGTAACAAGTATACCCCATAGGACGTCCTTTGTAAAGTTCCAACACGGACGTCGGGTTTCCTACATTATTAGATACTAGGTTATTGCAATGGTGCCGGTGTGTAGACCTGACATTCTCCCGACACAATCTTTTGATTGCCGTTTGAAATAGATATGCAGTATGGCATACCACTCACTTCGTCATACAGAGTGACACCTGTTCTCTTGTCTGGCGAGCCAACGGTGAGCTTCTCACTCAATAGTGATGTAAATATACCCGGTATACTTGAGGCCACACTTGAAACTGAGGCCCCCATATTTGAAGATAGTATACTCATTTTACTCTGAAGCATATCTACTTTCGCAACAAGTGCTTGAATACCAAGAAGCGCTATCCCGCTCGGGTCAATGGTAGAAATAGTACTGGTGCCACTTGTTCCTCCTGTGCCGAAGGTGGCATAGAAGTCTTGCGCGGTGGGACCGATGTGCGTTGTGGTAGCGGATTCATTTTTGTAATTCCACTGCATGATGGGGAGTGTTTGTATTTTCCCGAGGATGACCTGAGGATCAAGAGGCATAAAGTTCTCTTTGAGATTTCGGTCGGAAGCGTTGGTCCATACGCCACCCGTGGTGACGTAAGCACCAGAACCCATTTGGAGAGGCCCAAGGGTTGGGTTCGTCGTCCCGATGCCGACATAGCCGTTGTTTTTTAAGGTCAATACATTTCTGGCATTATAAACATCGGTGAAAACTAGATTACCGTTTGCTCCAGTCCCTTGCCCATCTATTTTCCACGCGGCTCCGGTATTTTCATAAAAAGATATTGTTCCAATTGAATTTGGACTTGTGCTAGTAAGTCGTATTTCTGAGTCTGTACCCGATGCCCCTAAAATATTTAATTTTGATCCTGGGTTCGTCGTCCCAATCCCCACATTTCCAGTATTGGTAATCACAAAATCAGAAGCTCCAGCATTTGCAAGTGTAATCTTCCCTGTCGTTTGAGAATATTCAAGATACTTATTTCCTAAATCCCATGCCAAACGGTGTATTGTGTTCGTGTCACCATCCATTCTGATTTCTTGTGTTGCCGACGGTGTACCTTCGTAAAGAGTAAGCTTCTTTGTGGGGCTCACTATTCCAATTCCCACATTTCCATTTTCTAGCACGGTGAAAAGTGTTGTTGAAGCAGAGTTTGAAAAGTTGATCAGTTGGTTTGTTCCCGTACCGG
>ERZ1292633.2365-Hain-H41-02um-R1-2365-length-19387-cov-4_pt1 | contig 19387 bp, 18 predicted proteins | sample MGYA00564406_ERZ1292633 | MGnify/ENA primary metagenome ERZ1292633 (study PRJEB36523, sample SAMEA6512639) | groundwater metagenome | collected 2019-01-08 | study: AquaDiva: Metagenomics assemblies of 32 groundwater samples
TTTCCTACGCCGGTATTACCCGGATCAGGTATTGAGGGTATATTCTCAGGCGGCTTTTGTTCGCCACCCCCAACGGAACTGTTATCTACGGCGGGAATGGTATGTTATCGCACTCAGAGGCGCAAGAGGAAAATTTGGCCGGGTGGGTTCCGGCGATTCGACTGGCGCTGGTCGAGTTACAATTAGTATATTGGGAACCACGCAACAGGCGTGGTTGATATTGATGAGTTTGAAGGAGCCAGCCTAGGGTGAGTACTGATTGACGGGAACCCACCTGAAAGGTGGGCCACCCCGTCGTCGGCGTGATGTTAAGGGTATCTACAGCGCGAATTGATTGTACAATGATGCAAATACACTAACTAAGGATTGACATATGCCCATCAAACACGCCATCTGGAAGATCAACTCCAAACCGACGCCACTGCCAATATCAAACCTCCAGAATGAAAAACAATTGGAGGACATGATAATCGCTACGCCGGAGATTTTGTCGAGCGAATGGATGTTGATTGGTCGGCAAGAGCAAACTGGCCTTGGCGGTCGGATAGACCTTCTGGCGATTGCGCCTGATGCCTCGCTTGTTCTAATTGAACTCAAAAGAGACCGTACACCACGCGAGATCGTCGCCCAGGCGCTTGACTACGCTTCTTGGGTAGAGAAATTGACGACCGACAAGATTGCCCAAATCTATCAACGGTTTTCTAAGGGTGGTAGTCTGGATGTTGCCTTCAAGCAGCACTTTGGTGCTGAGTTGGATGAGGAAACATTGAACGAATCACATCAAATCATCCTCGTGGCCGCCGAGCTCGACGATTCAACCGAACGCATCATCACGTACTTAAACGAGCGCGATATAGCCATAAACGTCCTCTTTTTTCATGTCTTTCAGCATGATTCTGAGAAATTACTCAGTCGCGCGTGGCTCATTGATCCACGGGAGACTCAGGCGAATGTTGCAGCGAAGATCAACCATGCCGGTGAAAAGGAACCGTGGAACGGCGAATATTATGTCTCTTTTGGTGGAGATTGTACATGGGACGAGGCGCGCACCTATGGCTTCATAAGCGCTGGAGGTAAGAGTTGGTACAGCCAGACTCTTAAGATGCTCTCTCCAGGCGAACGCGTCTGGGTAAAGATTCCGGGGGCTGGCTTTGTTGGTGTGGGTCGCGTCAGTGAGTCGGTCCAATCTGTGAACGATTTCATAGTAAAGACTAAGGATGGGGATAGCCCTGCACTTGAGGTCCTTAGCACCAAAGAAAAGCTTCGAAGTACAGCCGGAGACCCTGAGACAGCCGAATATTTTGTCCGCGTAGATTGGCTCGACAGTGTACCTGAAACTGAAGCTGTGAAGGGTGTAGGCCTATTCGGTAATCAGAATACCGTCTGACAACCGACAACGCCCAAATGGCGTCACACAGTTGATGAGCTAAAAAAGGTTTTTAAGAATTGGGATGGCACTCCAACCAATCGTTAAAAAATGTTCGACTTGAATTCTCTCAGGTTTTTTCGACTATACGAGAACAATTCGCTTTGCGCGATGAGATTCTTGATTGGCGCTAATCCTCATTCAGTGCCTGCGCCATGGCCAACATTAGTATCTGCTCTGTTGTGTTACCCATTTACAGTCTGCCATACCTTATAGCCGCGGATGGTATCGCGAACTGCTTTGCTCCAGGAAACTTTGATATTAGGAACGGTCAAAGAGCGAATCCGAGGAAATTGCTCTTTGTCAACGATACGAATAGTTGTCTCCCGTCGATAACCCTCGTGAATCTCTAAACAACGAGCAGATCGTTCATCAGATGAAATAAAAGGAAGTTTCAAAAAGGAGAATCTATCGCCGAGAAAGTACTCAATTACATGATTATCACATTGGTTAAGACCAAAGGCAAGTGATGTATATGAACTGCCATCTATGTTGTCTTCAAGAATATATAGATAGTCTTTTCTTATTTCCATATTTTTGCGTCTTTAGCATTGCGAAGTGTACTAAATCAAGATCACTGGCAACAGCGCAAGTGATAAGTCATTTCTCACAACCTGTAGGCTCCTCATTTAGCGAGCGTTTTCCAAGAGAGTTCTCGTGGTTAAGTTATAGGATTCTTCGACCCGGTTCAGCGTCCGGTATCCCAGTGCCGAGTGTAACCATGTCTCGTTAAACTCGTCAAACCAAGTGTCCAATGCGTCCGACAGTTCGTGTGCGTCGCGCCACTCCCTCAGCCAGATCATCTCCTCCTTCAACGTCCGCATCGTCCGCTCCATGTCGGCGTTCCCTTTCGGATTGTTGTAGCTGGTGAAGGCCTGATGCGCCCCCGGCACGCCGGGGTGGCCCGCCCTTCGGGTGGGTTCCCGTGATTTCCTGCGCCAATCAGTGTGTCACTTGTTCAGTGCCGGATGCAGATGGCCCTAATCCCTCTTCACCTTCTCCACCTGCCAGTAGTCGCGGGGATACAAGCGCACAAGCTTTGCATTCGGGTCTTCGACTCTTTTGAGATACTCTTCATATCCCTGGCACTGTTTTTCCGGACCAACGACAAAATTCATCAAGTCCGGTTTCGTTTTGGCCACATCCTTAGCGGTCGGGCCATATCCCGGAAGTACCTCACCGTAGGTTGATTCCATTCGCTTATGAAGACGGTCATAGAGATTCCCCTCCTTGCGAAGATTCATGATGCCAGTTCGAAAGCGCGTGACATCCTCAGGCAGGAGGCCGTCGGCGAGATCATTCGCCATCGCCATGCCGCGTTGCTCGTAGCCATTACCGGCACGGTTTACAGCAAATGCCTGCGACACGGCGTAGTCGGCGAGACTTGTGTCGTAGGGAGCCGATTTCAACTGATCGGTGACGAACTGCATCGTCTGCGCCAATTCGGGGCATCGCTCGGCATAATAAAGTAGGCGACCGGTTACTTCGTTACTGCGAAGTCCGTTCGAGTAAGCAAGGCCGGCGCTCCATGTTTTCATAAACATCGAATGCGCTCCGCCACCGCCGTACAAACGGGCTGATAAAAAGCGCAGGAGTTTTTCGGGATCGGAGTCTTCAAACGACGCCAGAGAAGATGTATTGTAATGAATCCCCGCCCGCGTATTCTCATTGACCAGACCGACAAAAAGCGGCCGGGTCGAATCGCTGGTTCGCTCCGCCACACGTGCAGAAACTCTTGGCGCAGGAGAATAGGCCTGACGCTCCGATGGCCCGTTGTCACACGACTTGACTATCTCGCCAAGAATCGGTGCGACATCGACCGAGGAACCCTTACTGGCTATGATAAAACCTCTGACATTGTCACGATGCTCCATCCCTGCTATGACGCCGGTGATCTGCGAAAAAGTATGGGCCAGCGGGACGTGGATTTCTCTGACCATCGTTGCAATGATATTTTTCATATCCCCGTCAAGGGAATTGTCTGGCATCCCGGCCATCAGATTTTTCAGATCGTCGATGGCGTCATTGAACAGAAGACGAGCAGGGGCGGCAAGTTTGTCGCGATCGGCTCGTAGCAAATCCGCCGCAGTTTTCGGTGTCGGTCGCTCCGCGCTTAGATCATTGAGGAAATTTCCCCATTGCTCCCGAATCATCCCGTTGCTGGATGCGGATACCTTATCCATGATAGCACAGAATGATTCTACTATGCCAGCGTCGGCGTTGTTTCGCAAACGCCAGCGAAGACGGAAGAGATCATAAGTCTGGGCGAGAAAACAATCGGCCGACAGAAGAAGAGGGTTATGCTGACGCCAAAATGCATTAGTCGGCTCGTCACTCCAGCTTTCATCAGAGCCATTAATGCGTCCGCGGGAGTAAGCATAATTCTGGTCGATGGCATCTCGAATGCGGGAAATGTTATCGGGACTGACATTTGCATTGAAAAGTGCCAGTCGCATCCACTCAAGAGCGGTGCGACCTTCATCGAGATTTGAGCCGGAGGCCGTCACCATCAGCTCGACTCGCTCGGTGCGATAGTTCACGCTGTAGTTTGCGCTCAGTGACAGGATTTCCCGGCGAATCCGCTCCGACATTTCTTCGTACGAGATGGCCTTGCTGTCTTTTATCACTCCGACTTCGGTAAGACACGTCGGGATCGCCGAGACCAAAAAGAGCAAAGAATCCGGAATCACATCGGCCCTGAACGCCAAACCACAAGTGACACTGGAAATATTGTCGAAATGTGAGGTCACCAGTTTGCCGCCTCCCGGAAGAGCTTCTACATTGTAGTTGAGCTGATCATCTAACGTGAGGGGAGGATTCTCTATCAATTTAGGCATTGGGATAGTGGCCGCGGCCGAGTCTATGGCGGCCGTGCGGAGATCGTATTCAATTTTGAATTTCGCGATAGCATCATCCCGGGTTGCCGCTCCATAGGCTTTGACCAGGCTATCGGCGAAGGCATTCATCCTCGCTGTCCGCTCTCCTTCAGCGCGGGCAATCGCTCCGACATCGGGACGCGTGCCAACACCATACGGCAGTGACGACGTTAGCTTCCATCGACCAATATAATTGCGCCATATGTTTTCGGGTCTGCTGAGAAGGCTGTCGGCCCAATTGGCGAAGTCCGCTTGTGTCAGATCGCGCACGAATCCGCCCGATTCATTGAGCGACTGCAGGTGATTCAGCCAGCTCGAACCGGTTCCACGATTCCCAAATCCAGTAGGTGAATTAAGAAACGTCCGGGTGCTTCTTTGCTGTTCGATAATTCGATTGCGAATGCGATCATTGAACATCCTAAGCTCTTCGGAGTTGTCAGCAAAGTTCGATATGGAGCGAATCTCACCGACTATGACCTTTCGGATTGAATCCATCATCCCTTCATCAATGGCGGTAGGGCGGATATCATCAAGCCCAATATAAAGGGGCGAGCCTGTTTCATTGGAGAGATAGCCAAACACTGAGGATGCGCCGACATCCATGACGCGGCTATTTGACTCTATAAACTTCTTATGAAGATTGGAGGTCTGTCCCTGAGAAATATTTGCGGTGAACAACTCAAAAAGAAACCGATCCTGTGGCGAAAGGGTCAGCTGGACTGGCCAGGCATAGACAAGCAGACCTGGGGCGTCATTGCTTCCCGACGGAAACCACGTCGTTGACAACTTACCGAATGCCTCTCCATGCGGCGTAGGAATGCGACTTAGAAGTTCTGCCGGATCGTTGTCGGGACGGGCCGATGGTTCAATACGCTTGAGAATCGAAGATAACTTCGCAAGACAATCATCGAGGCTGATATCCTCGGGAATCGACACCACTGAGCCCATATATTCAGGTGATGGGTTCCCTCTTGAAACCGTCGTAAGTCAGCAGGGGTCATCTTGCGGATAGCTTCGGGGATTCCTCCGGCGCTGTAGGACATCGGATGTCCCTTGCCAAAGATCATTTCTCCCAGACTCTGGTAGAGATTACCATAGGGCTTTTCGTATGACGACACCATCTCGTTGTAGACAGTGCCCTTCTCTTCAAGAGCCGGCTTGCCAGTTGTCTGGTCAATCTTCACTCCGGTATTGCAGACTTCACGGCGAATTTCTTCATCCGTATAGTTTGGGTGCAACATGGCATTCAATTTGGCCTCAAAGAGATCAAAGAATGTAGCCGTTCCGGCTGTGGCGCGGAAATGATAGCAGGTTCGCACTTGTTCGGTAAAGGCCGAGCTTTCGCCCAGGGACATATCCTCCAGTGACGCCACATAGCGCCCTACAGTTCCCTTCCCCAGCAGGAGATGTTCGCAAGTGTGGGGCTCGCCGCCATCTGACGGGGGGATGGAGTTCACCCAGGTAAACGCCCCGGGAACTGATTGTATCCGAAGGACGTCGAGCACAAAGCCACTTTGAACATGGGAGAATCGCCCCCCCATGCGGGTTCCTTCGCCGGTAACATAAACAGCGAGTGTCCGAAAATCGGCGATGCGTTCATCGGGTTGAAGGGTCTCAAGGCGGGCATCAGCTGAGAAAGCAGATGACGCCGATATGAGCAGAGCGATTAGAAGATGACTGAATCTGGTAACCACGAGGCAAACCTCCTGTGAGGGTGGGATATTTCGCAAAGACGTCGGACTGTGAGGCTGACCCGACAACTATTATCCGGTTAATGTAGCGAACCGCAATCCGCAAGGCAACTGGCTGGGCTTGACTCATCACATCGGAACTAACATACTGTTAAGGTAGCTCTAATGACCCTGACCGGAGGTATGTCGTCATGCGAGTGTCTTGTCTTCTGTTTCTTGTGGCCAGTCTGGCCTTTGTCACCTGTGAAGCATCTGCGGCTCCCCGACAAACCGCACTGCGTTCGTCAGCGCCTGAACCACGCATCGTCGATTCCACTCTTCTCCAACGCCTCACCTTGACCGATGGCTCGGTGGTCATCGGACGGATCATCAGTATGGATTCAACCAATATCGTGTTTGATATGCGCGATGGCTCTATGACTATTCGCCGCGACGCCATCAAAGCATACGAAGAGTTGTCTCCCGAGAGAATCAAGTATGGGGAATTCTGGTTCACGAACCCCAATCGCACCCGCCTCTTTTTCGCGCCGACCGCTCGCATGTTGCCGATGAATAAGGGATACTTCGCCGACTACTACCTGTTCTTTGCCGTTGCAGGGTGGGGAGTGACCGACAATTTTTCCCTCGGCGGCGGGATGACGCTTCTTCCGGGGGTCAGCATAGGTCAGCAGATTAAGTATGTGATACCGAAGGTCGGGTTCAAGCTGGACAGCAATGTCTTTCTGGCGGTCGGGGCGCTCATCGCCAGTATCCCCGATGATTTTGATGAAGGGAGTGACCGTGCCTCGGCGGGTTTTCTCTACTCCATGACCACCCTCGGCACCGATGATAACAGTTTCACCGCCGGAGTTGGATACGGCTTTCTGGATGGTGATTGGGCCGAGAATCCGGCATTCGTGATCGGAGGCGAGGCACGCATGTCGCGTCGAACTTCCTTTGTCTCCGAGAACTGGATTATTGGTGGGGAAACCGAATCGATACTTTCCGGAGGTATTCGCTTTTTTGGAGAATCGATTGCGGTCGATTTGGCGTTTTGGTATCCGACAACCGCTGATGACCTTAAATTTCCAATCCCCTATGTGGATTTTGTTTACAACTTTTGAGGAATCGTGTTTATACATGGTTGAGATTATTGGCTACCAAGTAAGGAGAGTTGTTTGAAAACGATTTTGCGTATTACAAGTATTTGCTTTACAATTTTGCTTTCTCACGAACTTTCAGTTAGCCAAATCACTGCAGACTCTCTTTTAAATTTATACACAAATACACGCGCTGACAATCTCCTACGTTTGTCATTCACTGCTTCAGAGTGGGATAGCATGCTGGGCGAGCTAAAAAGCCAAGCCAATGCTTACGAGGAACTTCGACGCATTCACTTCCCGAACTCACTTAGCCCTGCACTTATCTTTCAACCATTTCCGGTAGGATTTATCATACCTCACAATCAAATTATCACCAGATGGTCCGTACCCACCATCAAAGAGCGACCGAAAAACGACGCCGACCTGGCCTTTCTCTCCTTGACTGACCTTGCCGAGCTGATTCGCACCCAAAAGATTTCTTCGGTCGAGCTGACTCGTTTTTTTCTTAAGCGCCTCAAGAAGCATGACTCGACATTGCATTGCGTTATCACTTACACCGACTCTTTGGCCCTTGCGCAGGCTGAGCAGGCTGATGCCGAAATCAAAGCAGGAAAGGATCGCGGGTTCCTGCATGGTATTCCGTACGGACTAAAGGACATCATATCAGTACGAGGTTATCCGACGACCTGGGGATCACCTCTTTATGAAAATAGAGAAATTCATGTGGATGCCACTGTCTACCAAAGATTGCGCGAAGCCGGTGCAGTGCTGGTCGCAAAACTCTCGGTCGGCGAATTCGCCTATGGAGACGTCTGGTTTGGCGGCAAGACTCGCAATCCCTGGAATCCCGATTCAGGCTCAAGCGGCTCATCGGCGGGTTCAGCCTCAGCGGTGTCAGCAGGGCTTCTTCCGTTTGCCATAGGGACTGAAACCTGGGGGTCCATAGTAACTCCCTCCACCCTCTGTGGTACTACAGGCCTTCGCCCGACATTTGGGCGCGTCAGCCGCGCCGGAGCAATGTCACTCTGTCCCTCAATGGATAAGATTGGCCCCATTTGCCGTTCGGTCGAGGATTGCGCCATTGTATTCGGCGCAATTTATGGATTAGATCCACTGGATCCGGCGACAGTAAGCGCATCCTTCAATTACACACCAGTGGTTGACTTTACTAAGCTCCATATTGGTTATCTGAAGTATGACCTTGAAAAAGATACTTCCTGGGCCAAACAAACCGCGGCCACACTCGATGCTTTTCGCAAGATGGGAGCAACCCTTGTTGAGATCGAAGTCCCCGATCTCCCCATCATGGCTATGTCGATTATCGTTACAGCCGAGGCCGCGGCCATGTTCGATGAACTTACCCGCACCAATCAGGATGATAAAATGGTGCGTCAGACAAAAGACGCCTGGCCGAATCTTTTCCGCGCCGCGCGCTTTATACCGGCCGTCGAATACATTCAGGCCAATCGCCTTCGTACTATCGTGATTGAAAAGATGGCAGAAACGATGTCGAAGGTTGATCTGTACATCACGCCGAGCCTCGATGATCGCACCACCCTTCTAACCAACCTCACCGGCCATCCGGCGGTGGTGGTGCCGAATGGATTTGATAAGAGTGGCACGCCGACGAGCATTTGCTTTATCGGGCGACTGCTCGATGAAGCGACTCTTTTGGCGGTAGCAAAAACCTATCAGGATGCGACCGGGTTCAACAAACCGCGGCCGCCGCTGTTTGCGAAATAATCAGAGGCGGGTTCGAAGACGGACCCGCATGGTCGAAGAATAAGATGGGTTCCCGCTCTGCTCCCCCGCTTGGCGCGAGGGATTGTCGGGAATGACATTGTATAGAAACGAGTTTCATGTAGCGCGGGTTCGCCCTGTACCCGCGCTCTTATTTTGGGCAGGGCAGACGAGATCCCGCTTTAAGGCGGGACCGCGCACATACGAGATTTGATTCCCCTTTTTCCGTCGCCCAGCGCGCCCCTTGGGGCGCGTCTACAGAGTTCTGCCTCACCGACCCCAAGGGGTCGGCTGGACGACGCATCACTATAACCACGGGCAAAAGAATTAGTTGCCGCGCACGCCCATCACTGCTTCTTGAAATGGTGATCCTGCTCAACGGTGCGGGTCAGTTCTTCGTCGCAGGCAACGCCATAACGCTTGATAACCCGCGCAGGCGTGCCGGCAACAGTGCAGTTCGGCGGGATATCGCGCATCACCACAAATGAGTTAGCCCCAATTTTGGAATTGCTTCCAACGAGGATGGGTCCCAAAAGAATCGCGCCGGTGCCAATGAAGACATTGTCGCCGATAGTCGGGTGACGCTTACCGTCATGCTTGCCAGTGCCGCCTATCGTGACATTGTGAAAAAGCACGCAGTTGGCCCCGATTTCAGCAGTCTCGCCTATGACCAATCCGGCGCCATGATCGATAAAGATTCCTTTCCCGATTTTTGCCCCGGGATGAATCTCAAGACCGGTTACGAAACGGTTTATCTGTGACATCAATCGAGGCAGGAACGGAATCCGCAACTGGTAGAGCCGATGAATCAGGCGATGCCAGGTAATCGCCCACAACCCGGGATAGAGCACGAACTCGATATTGTGCGCCGCCGGATCATTGCGATAGATGGCCTTCACGTCTTCAATAAATGCGATAGCCATACGGTGATATCATCTTTCTGTCAGACTCAGATATACTCGGTGAACAGCTTGGTCGATATATATCGCTCACCAGAGTCGCAAACAGTGGTCACTACAATTTTCCCTGCGCCAAGTTCAACTGCCACCTGGATCGCCGCTGAGACGATTGCCCCGGAAGAAATCCCGGCGAGGATTCCTTCTTGTCGCGAAAGAGCCTGCGACGTTTTGAATGCATCTTCTGTTTTGACCTGAACAACGCGGTCGACGACTGCCGCGTGGTAATTCTCCGGAATAAACCCCGTCCCTATTCCCTGAATCGGGTGCGGTGTGTGTGAACCTCCGGAGAGAACGGGAGAGGCCTCAGGTTCAACTGCGATAACCTGGCATCCGTATTTTGCCTTGACTGCCGCACCTGCGCCGCTGAGAGTGCCTCCGGTGCCCACACCTGCCACGAAGGCGTCGAGATGGAGATCGCCGAGGTCTTGAATGATTTCCGGACCGGTAGTTTTCCGGTGAATTTCCGGATTGGATGGGTTGTTAAACTGCATTGGCTGATAATGTCCTGGTCGAGTGGCAATCTCATCTGCCAACTTCATGGCCCCCTTTATTCCCTCGGATGCCGGGGTAAGTACAAGTTCCGCGCCAAGGTGCTTGAGGAGGGCCCGACGCTCCAAACTCATGGTTTCGGGCATGATGAAAATACACTTGTACCCTCTGGATGCGGCTACCATTGCAAGAGCGATGCCGGTGTTGCCGGAGGTCGGTTCGACAATGGTCATTCCCGGTTTCAGCTTGCCATCCCGCTCAGCGGCCAAAATCATAGCCGCGCCGATGCGGTCCTTGACCGATCCGCAGGGATTGTAGCTTTCCATTTTTGCATAGACTGTGGCGGCGTTCGGCGGCACTACCCGGTTCAGTTTAATCAGTGGCGTACGGCCTATGGCGTCAACGATGTTTTCAAAACGCATGACATCTTCTCCTTCAACTATATGGATTTACGAGCTTACAATATAACTACTGGGCATGAGCACAGCGACATTTGATTTTGAATTTCAGGGAAATGGTCTCTGTCAACAGCCGCAGAGGCCGCCGCACCCGAGGCCGGGAGAGACAAAAGAGTCAATCGATATGGCCATAACTACCATGCGGATAGTATACACAAGAAATGAAATTTGCCCAATGAAATCTTCATTCGATTGATGTAGGATATCCCAATTGAGGGGTTTGCTGTTTATCTCTGTCATTCCGGCCAATCCCCCGCCTAAGGAAGTGTTGAAGAACCTCAATAGTGCGTCGTGTCGAGCGGAGTCGAGACACGATTACTTTATGTCAGCACTGTAACTTACAGAACGATAACGCATCTCGTCTACGCTCGATGCGACGCTACGCGTGGAACAAAATAATATGGCCACATCAGCACTTGTTCAACATGCCCTAAGCGGGGAGCAGAGCCGGAATCCATCTTGTCCGACAAGGAGTGAGATGGACTCCAGCTTTCGCTGGAGTGACATTACCGAGAGTGCATTGTACACTGGATGGTTTTTCAACCAGCCCTGATTGTCAGGCAGACAACGCCGGAATCGTAATGATGAATGTCGCTCCCCGGCCGGGGCCGTCACTGCTCACAGAGATCGAACAGCCGGCTGATTCCAAAGATTCCCTGGAGATGGCCAGCCCCAGTCCCGTCCCGGATCCGACCGGCTTGGTTGTGAAAAATGGTTCGAAGATCCGGTCAATGACCGTGGAAGAAATCCCACAGCCGGTGTCAATTACGGCTAATTGCAAGTACCGATGATCGGAGTCCAGACGAACTTCAAGTTTCCCGCCCTCCGGCATAGCATCCATCGCATTCACAAGAAGGTTGCCCAGCGCCTCGTGTATTGCCCCCTCGTTACATAGCCCGAGACATGGCTGGTCGGAAAGTGTGATCTGGATGCCGATCCCTTGCTCGCGAAGCTGGCTCGAGTAAAGACTCATGACATCAGAGACGACCTTGCGAATATCGATGGCCAGAACATCCCGGGGGTTTTCTCTGTACATATGGCGGAGTTGCTGGGTGACACTCGAAATTCTATTCAGTCCCACTTGCACCGATTTCAGCCGTTCGGCCACTGATCGGGGCAGAGTATCGTCTTCCTCGATCGCTTGCAGGTGGCTTGTGATCGTCTGCACCGGATTGTTGATTTCGTGCGCCACGCCCGCCACCAGTCGTCCGAGATTTGCGAGCCGCTCGCTCTGTATCAGCTGTGCCGAGCGCTCAATCACTTTTCGCTCCAGATTTTCGGCATGTTCCTGCAACTTTAGTTCAGCTTCCTTAAGAAGCGTAATATCTTCGATGATGCCCGCAAGCCGGTAAGGTTTGCCGCTTGCATCAAGAATTGGAAATGCCCGGCTGTACAACGAACGGAGAGCGCCGTCAGGACGAACAATTCGAAAACTCAAATCCACGGCCTCGAAGACGCCTGCATTTTTCTCGACGATTGATTTCACACGCTCTTTATCATCGGGATGAACGTATTTCATCCATGCCAATGCATCTTCGTAAAGTTCATCGGCCGGATACCCATACATTTCTTCGTGCGCTTTATTGACAAAGATCATCTTGAACGACGCAATATCCATGAGCCAGCAACATTCCCGCATGTTTTCGGCAATCTGTCTGAACCGCACTTCGCTCTCTCGCAGGGCATCTTCGGCCTTGCGACGCTCGGTTACATCCGCCATAACGGTAGCGAATTTGCCCGGACTGTAACGAAAGCTCGTAACTTCAAGATATCTATTGAGCATTGGCGAGTATCTCTCAAAATGAACGGGAACACCTGTCACCGCGGGTAATCCCAGCGCACGAACCCACTCTACCTATGCCATAGGATACGCCTCACGAATCCTCTTTCCCAGAATTTGCTGGCGCGTGAAACCGGTCACTTTTTCGAATGCCGGATTAGTCTCAATAGTTATGAAATCGATTGGCTCACCTGCCGCATCGGTGATCACTTCATGTATGGCGCATGAGACGTGCATTTCGGTGAACAGACCCCTGAAAAGCGTCTCGCTCTCGGCCAGGGCTTCCTGTGTTTTGATCAATTCCGTGATGTCTTTGAGAATTACCTGTATGGCCGGTTTTCCGTCCCAGACATACGGGTGCGCCGTTGAAAGTAACTCCCGTGATGTCCCATCCATGCGTACACTCCGCAGACGAACCACGGGTACTTCCGTCCGGTCGACAACTGCGCTTCGTATTCTCTCTCTTACCAAAGAGGCAAACTCTGGATGTACAAAAGTGAAAGGTGATTTTCCGAGTAGCTCCGAGGCATCGGCGGCGCCGAATAATTCGGCGGTCGCCGAATTTGCATACACAATTTTTGTATCACAATGTACAAGGATGGCATCGCGGCTGGACTCAACGAGCCTCCGGTATCGTGCTTCACTTTCGCGCAATGCTTCATCTGTCTTGTGGAATTCGGTAATATCACGCGCAATGACCAGTATTGATTCGACGCCATCGCTACTAAAGATCGGACTCACGTGGCATTCGTAATAGTTGGCGCTGAAATCCGGGGACGCCAGCCGCGTATCGACGATGATCGAATGCTGAGTTGCGACTGCCGCATCTATCGCTGATCTAACAGGCAACTTGCAGTCCTCCGTCAACCAGGAGAACCAGTTGGTGCCAACTAGATCGCGGGTTTGATACGACGGTTCCGCCCGATTGAAGTAGGTAATGGTACCATCAAGGCGGACAGTGAAAATGTAGTCGGGGGCATTGTGAAGCAATACCTCAAGGCGCGATTCGCTTTCCTGCAAAGCCGATTTCTGCGTGTGCAACTGCTTTTCGAGCTTGCGAATGAGAATTGCCGCCCCAAGAAATACGGCAGAAATGACTGGCATGATCACGGATGAAAGAATCAACGTCGCATTGGGTGTCACATCCTCTGAGATATGAAGAGACTGTGCCACTCGCACCCCGAGCATGAGAATTGAAAGCACGCCCGCAAGATTCCAAACCCATCGATTGCTTGACGATCTGGCTACCGCAAAACAGTAGACAACTGCCGCAGTCTGGATACATAGTGAAATGATGATAAGTACTTTACTAAGCATGGCAATACGACCTGGACCTTCAGAAACATTTAGCAGGTCGAGGCAAAGTATAGTATGAGTCAGCGCGAAAAACGAGAGGGCGAAGTGAGTCGAAGGACTACTTTTTTGTCTTAACTGAGCCGCGAGCCGAAAGCTTGAGAAGCGCCGACGTCCACAAACGGCCAGCCTCGATATCGAGGAGACCGAGATCGAGACTGTCAACTCTCTCAGCGCAAAGCAATGTGACATGACTTTTTAGGCCGGTGGCGACGTTTCTTTTCCAGACCACATACTTCCCTTCCCCTCCAAGATCGACAACCATTGAGGTGGCTTCACCATCCGATTTAGAACCGGGTATCGCGACTCCCGAAAGCTGTGCGAGGAGTCCGGCGATGCTCTTGGCCCTCTTGTTGGCGAACAGAAGTTCGCCAGTTGAAGAAACAATCATCGCGGCAAAAGGAAATTCCTGATAGATGTCCAGGAGTAGCTTGGACGGATTGATACCGGGGAACTTCTCTTCAATAAGATGTAATCCCCGAAGGCTCTCGATCTCATTTTGAAGGCGCTGTCCCTCGACCGTTTTGCGAACGAGATTAAGAATCAGATCCATTGAGACCGGTTTCTCCAGATAGGCGAATACACCCAGCTTTTCAGCCTGCTGACGGAGCTTTTTACTCGGATAGGCAGTTATCGTCAGTGCGTTCAGCTTCGGCTGATGCGATCGGGCCGACTTCACCAAGTCGAGACCCGAAAAGTTCCCAGGCAGAAAAAGGTCGGTCACCAGGACGTCAAATTGCTCCTGGTCAAGCAAATTCATAGCCTGAAAACCGTCGTCAAGGGCCGTGACTCGACATCCATCCTTCAAAAGGGCGGAGTTCATGTTGAACAGGAATCCCCGTTCGTCATCTACTAACAGCACATTTGGGCGCATGCTATCTACTTTCACCTGTGACATGTAGTACCTGCAAATCCCCCGCAGAAGTAAACCAATTGTCCATAACCTTCAGATTGAATCAATGGTTCCTTTCGCCAGAAGCCTTTTTAGCTGAGCTGTGGCTTCTGCTAAAATATCGTTTGCGATTGGCTTTCCGTGGGAACCTTTTCCTGCGGGGTGGGGCTCGGCCTCAAGGGGGCCATCGATGACCTCAATGACATCAAGAAATGTGATCTCTGCCCCCGGTCTTCGAAGGCTAAATCCGCCTTTTGACCCTCGGTGAGCAGTGACTACTCGCGCTTTGGCGAGTTGCCGTAACACCTTCAGCACCGAATCATAGGGCAGTTGAAGATGCTGGGCAATCTCTCTGACCATGATGGGCTTCGGGGAGTTGGCTCGACACATGTAATGAAGGGCGTGAATGGCGTAACCGGCCGCTTTGCTTAATCGTAGATTCACCTAATGTCTCCAACCGTCGGGCAAATAGAAAACAGCGCAATTCGAACCGATATCGAATCGTTACTGTCGTTCAATGTTTTACTGTCATCCGGTCCGCATTCCGGGGCGGCTATTCAATGGTAAGTTCGGCCGCCAATCGTGGATTGATGGATTCTCTATTCCTTGTAGGAACCCAGCGCCAAAATTGGGTCTTCTCCCATGTAAAGTCAAGAACAATTCAGTGGACCCCTACGGATACGGCCTAATGGGCTTGTTGAAAAACCCTGCAATTCACAGCGAACTCTCAATAATGTCATTCCCGCGCAGGCGGGAATCCAGTCTTATTCTTCGTAGAAGAACCTGGTACCGCGCAACTTGCTGTGCGAGCCGTGTATCCTGAGTTCCCCCAGCAAGGGGCTTGTTGATTAACCCCTGATTTTCGGTTACACGAAGTTTGGTTCATTGATATTGAGAACATAACGAAAGATTCGCCTGGCTATTCCCAGTATGCTCCAGATTGCGTTTATCAGGGTGCTGATGGTCTCCTTGAAGCCAAATAGAGGCGACAATGAGGCTACCAGCCTCTTGAAGTTGAGGACCGCCGCGATCAAGAGGCACTGAATGCGCATTTTAGACAGACCTCGCCGCCATGCCCGCTGTAATCCATGCCATTGCTTCGCCTCCGCAAAGATTCCCTCAATCACCGGCGCACGCCGTCGATACAGTGCCTTAAAACTCTCAGTCCGACTGTCAGCCCGCAAGCGATCCAAAGCCCCGTAATAACGACTTACTTTGAGTTGTCGACGTGAACTCTTCGTGCATCTCTCCTTGAGCGCACAACTGCGACATGCCGTCCGTGACGCCGCATATCGCTGTTGCTTGGGACGACCAATGACACCTCCTACATTGCTAAGCAATGATCCTGCTGGACACACAAAGGCATCGTGTGATTCATCGTACTGAAAATCAGCAACCGTGAAATACTTCCCACCCTCAGATGGCTGAACCTTCTGCGGCGGACTTACCAATCGGATATCACGATTTTCAAACTCCTCCCGATTCTCGCCGCTCCCATAACCGGCGTCGGCACAGACAACCGCAGGCGCGGAACCCAAATGCGCGGTCGCTGAATCCACGACCGATACCGCACTGTGACCCTCCAGTCGATCAGCGCTGACGACATCCAATCCGACAATCACCCGTGATCGATCATCAACTGCGGTCTGTTGCTTATACCCGGGTTTAATGTCTCCCCCGGGGAAATGCCCGAAGCGGGCATCAGGATCGGAACTCTTCGCCTGATTCACGCTCTGTCTATTAATATCCGCTCGAATCGTTGTCGCATCAACATGCAGAATCTTCCCCTCAATCAACCCACTCTTCTGACACTGGGTGATACTACGAACAAACAGGTCATTGAATATCCCATCCCCGAATCGATCCAGGGCCTTCGATAAGGTCGAGTGATCGGGAATCTCCTCATCCAACTCGTACCCGATAAACCAGCGATAGGCCAGATTCACCTGCACCTGACGCAACAACTCCCGAACCTGACCGATGCCTTCAATCGCCTGCAGAAGAAACAACCGCAGGACAACTTCGGGATCAACCGACGGACGACCGTTATCCTGGCAGTACTTGTCACGAACTGTCTCGTGTACGAAACTCAAATCCAGTACTCGGTGTAGTCTGCGGAGCCGATGATCCGACGGAACGAACTGTTCGACCGGCGGCAGAAGCACCAGCCGCCCTTGCTTATTCTCTCGTTTTGTTTGCATGCCCTATTCAAATAGCTTCAACGCCCCAACAAAAGGACTTTTTCAACAAGCCCCAAGCTGTGGGCGACCGGCCTTACTTTCTCTAGATAGCGACACCTTCCACGTCGATCTATTTTGGCAGGGCAAGACTGGCACACATGGATACTGGTCAGGGGAAATCCTGAATAGAGAGGACGATATGGCTGGCACCGTTGGTGACAAGTGCGTCATACAGAACTGCAAGACTCGTTCTGGAAATGGTAATTACACAGCAATAGATTATGGACACAATGACGTCACAATAACTGATGATGCGTATCAATGGGGAATTGAACGAGTCAGCGCAGATAAGATTCAAATCTGGGACAAAGTTCCGAGGTGAAAATATGTTGGACTGGAGAATGTCATGTTAGACCAGCACATTACAAGCGATGGTTTCAAGTATTCGCTGACCTACGTGATGATCGCGGCTATTTTGATTGTCGCTTCGAGAGTAGGTGTGACAGAACAACTTTCTACAAAACAATCTGCATTGGAGAGAGCGTATGCAGTATTGAGTTTTGGTTCTGCCGTCAACGAAACGTTGTCCATGGTGGATTCAATCGCGAACATTACAAACGGACCAGCATTGACTCTCTATCCTGGTATTGCGATTGGAGACACGTTGTGGGAGGTCTCTGTGACTAAGTTTCCGCTTTTCAATGATATAACGGATAAAGACCGAGGTACGATTACTTATAGAGACCTTAAGTTTGTATTTGATCAGAAGTCAGGGAAACTGGTGCAGTTTACTTCAGTGTTTAGTATGTCCGCAGGCGTCGATTCAATGAAGGTCCTAATGAGCAAAAGCGACGAGCTTTTGTCGAAAGGAATTAACTTTGGAGGATATCCCGATTCAATAGCGGTAGGCATTATTCAAGCTCTAAGTAATTGTCCGTTTGGTCCTAAACATGCAGACTTAATCTCGGCCAGATATGTTTTTGATTCAAACTCTACAGTTTCTGGTGAGCCCAGGCCAGTGTGGATTATTTCACTTGTTGGGATCGAACCATTAGAGCTAACACATGCGAACGTGACAAATGATCAAAGAACTAGGATAACAAACATGCGTATCGTAATAGATGGTTTTACAGGAAAGCCATTACGGGCATCAAACTAAAAGTGACCTTTCAAAACAATGTTCCTGTAGTATTGTCAAGCGCGAAGGTAACCTCGATGCTGCAGTGAGACATATTCGCATCGTAATTGACGGTTACTCCGGCCGGTCGCCCACAGCTTGCTGTGGATCCGCCGATTGTCGCTGTCAAAGATGACTGGTGGGGTCGCCCACAGCTTGCTGTGGGATCTCTCAGGTGGTATTTTTTTGTCCGTGCCTCGATTGAAACATTACGATGACAGCGGTACCGCCCGGCTGCTTCGGCGATCGGGGATTTTTGTTGCCGTACCCCGTCAGCAACGCCTAATTCCACCATGCACAAACTTACCGTAAAGAGCCTCTCCAAACGATTCGGCGGTCGAAAGGTGTTCGATGGGATTTCATTCCAACTCGGCTTATCGGAATCGATTGCCATTGTCGGGCCGAACGGCTCCGGCAAATCGACCCTCATGCTTTGCCTTCTGGCGTTGTATCGCCCTAACAAGGGTTCGGTGCAGTTTTCTTTTAGTGAGAAGGCTATGGATGATTCGGCCATTCGGGCGAATGTCTCTCTTGTTGCTCCCTATCTCAATCTTTATGACTATCTGACGGCTGAAGAAAACATTGTCCTGTTCAGCTCATTCGCGGGTGCAACCCCGACCGGCAAGGAGATAAACGCCCTCCTTCTGCGGATGGGGCTTGAGGGTAGAGGCTCCGACCATCTCGGCACATTCTCCTCAGGCATGAAACAGCGCCTGAAATATGCGGTTGCTCTCGCACGCAAGCCGAAGTTTCTCTTTCTCGACGAGCCAACCGCGAATCTCGATGAAGCCGGAAAACAAATTGTTCGGGAAGTCATTGTGGAATCCCGCCAAACGGCTGTAACCGTTCTTGCAACCAATGAGCCGGAGGAATACAGCCTTGCACAACAGCAATGCCGGCTTGGTTAACAGTGCCTTTGCGGTGCTCGTCAAAGATATCCGTCAGGAGCTTCGCTCTCGCTATGCCCTCAATGCCATTTTTCTCTTTGGCTTGTCGACCCTTGTGATGGTTTCGTTTTCGGTGGGGCAGAGCAATCTCCCTCCAAGGCTTTCTGCGGCATTATTCTGGGTCATCATCCTGTTCTCGTCGATGTCAGGACTGGCGCACTGCTTTGTCAAAGAAGAAGAAGCTGGGACAGCGATGGCGCTTAAACTCTCCGTCGATGCCGAACCGGTACTGCTTGGCAAACTTGTCTTTAATTTCCTCCTTTTGGCGCCGATGTCTGCTCTTCTGACTCTCCTCTTTTTCGTCTTCACCGACACACAAGTGGGGTCATTGCTTCAA
>ERZ1292633.2366-Hain-H41-02um-R1-2366-length-19386-cov-14_pt1 | contig 19386 bp, 16 predicted proteins | sample MGYA00564406_ERZ1292633 | MGnify/ENA primary metagenome ERZ1292633 (study PRJEB36523, sample SAMEA6512639) | groundwater metagenome | collected 2019-01-08 | study: AquaDiva: Metagenomics assemblies of 32 groundwater samples
TGCTGAAACAGCCAGCTCCGGATGAGTCTACTGCGGCTATTCAGGAACTGAATCGAACCGTCTCAGCTGATCCGCGTGTGAGCGCTGTACTAGTCACGATTCGTGATGGAGTTTTGGTGGTGCGACGAGCAGGGTAGAACGCGATAACTCCGGGTTCCGTAACCCCTCCTACTTATGGTATCTGTACGGATACAGATCGTATCTAGTTGATACTTCCTTATGGCGACACCTCCTCATCGCCGCGCTCCCTACTTTACCCAGCGTAGCTTCTTTCTCTGTCGGTTCATGAGCTTGTACAAGTTGCAGGTAGGTAGAATAGCTCCGCTTGGATGGGCATTGGTATTGCTCAAGCGAAAGGAATAAAGGGGGAGGGTCTGTTTAAAGGGGTTCGCGTGGTGCCGGGAGCATGAGTAGGATACTCGTCTCATATCGGCGTGAGGGCAGTGTCGATGTGATCGGCCGTATCTACGATCAGCTCATCCAGATGCTGAGCTACAATCCGTTGGGCGTGTACCCTTGGCGCTTGAAAACAAAGACCGTGAGAACCAAGTGGCCTTTCCCTTGTCGTGAACCCTCTGTGGAGGTGCGTATGAATAAGACGACTGATCATGGGCACATGCGGACTGAGTTGGACCAGCTGATTGCCGCGATCGAGTTGCCGGAACTGAACAAGCAATTCCTGCGGGTGCGGTGGTTGGAGCTGGTCATGTGGATGGATGGGAAGGCGCAAGAGTCCGTGTGGTGGTATCGCCGGCTACGTCTGGCGACGATCATCGGCGGCGTGATCGTGCCGGCGCTGGTCAGCCTGAATCTCGGCAGTGACACGCAAGCTCTCATCCAAACGATCACGTTCATCGTCAGCCTTGTGGTGGCGCTGAGTGCTGCCGTAGAGGAGTTCTTTCGCTATGGTGAACGATGGCGGCACTATCGACGTATGACCGAGTCACTCAAGAGCGAAGGCTGGCAGTTTCTCCAGCTGAGCGGAGGCTACGCCAACCAAACCCATATTCAAGCGTACCCGGCCTTCGCCGCACGCGTTGAAGAGCTGAGCCGCGAGGAAGTTGATACCTACATCACTCAAGTCTTCAAAGAAAAGAAAGAGGTGGATGAAAAGGCACCCGCTGTGCAGTGAAGGAGCAAGGCTGACTGGTTCTATTGGAGGAGGGACGCGTTCATGAAACCTCATGCCTTTGTTGCTATGCCGTTTGGCGTGAAGAAGGACAGTCAAGGCAACGAGATTGATTTCAATCGCGTCTATGCGGAGTTGATTAAGCCGGCGCTGGAGGCGGCGGGGCTGGATGTGTTCCGGGCGGATGAGGAGGTGCGGGCGGGCGACATTCGCACGGACATGTTTCAGGAGTTGCTCATCGCTGACCTGGTTGTCGCGGACCTCACGATCGACAACCCCAATGTCTGGTACGAACTCGGCGTGCGGCATGCGTTGCGTGCGCGGGGTGTCGTCCTCATCTGCGGTGGGCGGGTGACAACGGCCTTTGATCTCTACACGGACCGGAAGCTGCGCTACTCCATCAAGGATCGTGGACCGGACCCCGCGGCGATCGAACAGGATAAGAAGAATCTCACGGACATGGTGAAGGCGACGATGGAGTCGTGGCATGGCCGCAAGGTGAGTCCGGTCTACGACTTGATGCCGAATCTTCAAGAACCGGATTGGAAGTTGCTCCGCATCGGTGACGTACAGGAATTCTGGGAGCAGCATAAGGCATGGGAAGAGCGGATCACCCTAGCAAGAAAAGCCGGTCAGATTGGAGATGTGCTCGTGCTGGCCGATGAGGCGCCGATCGCGGCCTTTCGTGCGGAGGCTTGGATTAAAGTCGGGGAGACGTTACGGAAGGCGGAGGACTTCACGTTTGGACTGGAGCAACTCGAGCGGGGCCTCGCCATCGAGCCGCATAATTTGCGAGGGCTTCGAGAGAAAGGGATCTGTCTCCAACGGCTGGCCTTGGCAGGCAAGCCCGGTCATTCATTGGATCGCGCGCGGGCGCATTATCGCACGGTGCTGGAGTCCTTTCCGAACGATGCCGAAACCTGGGCCTTGCTCGGGCGTGTCGACAAAGACGCGTGGGTGGCCGCGTGGTACCAGTCCGGTCGCACGCCGGAACAGATGCGGGACGATGCCGCGTACGAAGACGCGTTGCTGTGGGCAGCGATTGAGAGTTACGCCACCGGCTATCGTCGCAATCCTGGTAATTACTACTCCGGTATCAACGCCTTGACCCTCATGCATTTGCATCAGCATCTCACCAAGGATACGCGGTACGAGAAGAAGATGGCGACGATGGCCGGAGCTGTGCGATTCGCAGCTGAGACGGAAGCCGATCCCAACCAGGCTTTCTTCGCCAAGGCGACGCTTGGCAATCTGGAGGTGCTGGTCGGAACACCGGACACCACCAAGGATGCCTATAAGGAGTTCATTGCCAAGAACGACAAGGATTGGTTTGCTCTGAACTCCTGCCGGGCGCAGTTGCAGTTGCTCAAGGACATGGGCTACCGGCTGGAAAATGTGGAGGCCGGGATTGCGGTCTTTGACCGAGCGTTGCAAAGACTCGCGAAGCCGAACAATCGCTGGCAGCCGCGGCAGGTCTTGCTCTTCAGTGGCCACATGATCGATGCCCCAATCAGGCCAACCCCGCGCTTCCCCGCAGCAAAGGAACCAGTGGCGGCTCAGAAGATTGCCGAGGCCTTGCAGAAGTTGGGAGCCGGTCCGGAGGACCTGGCCCTCACGCAAGGCGCCTGTGGCGGGGATTTGCTCTTTACGGAGGCCTGTCTGCAGCGAGGGGTGAAGGTGCAGTGGCTGCAGTCGTTCAATGAGCCAGAGTTTATCCAAAGATCGGTGGTTTGTTACAGCGAAGCCTGGCGAGAGCGATACCTCGCCGCCAAAGTTAAGCTCGCCACCACCTCCACCAGCTCCGGCATTCGTGCAGCTCCGGAATGTCTGGGCCCACTGCCCAAAGGCGTCGATCCCTACGAACGCTGCAACCTCTGGTTGCTCTATACGGCCTTGTCGTATGGCATCGACAAAGTCTGGTTTATCTGTTTGTGGAATGGCGGTGGTAGTGATGGGCCGGGCGTCTTGTCGCACATGTATGAAGAGGTGAATCGCAGAACTGGGAGAGTCACATGGATCGACAGTAGGGACTTCTAGTCAGACGTTTATGGCAGCGAGTGGTCCAAATCTGTCGATGACTTTTCAGGATCTCTCGTCAATACATATGCGCATTAGCACTGAAAAGTCATCGCTCGGATTGTTGCACAGACGCGATGGTTTTCTCGCGCAGAGGGCGCGGCATTTGTATTGCCATGCTCGCCAGAATTACATTATCATACTTATGAGAGTATGCTTGGAATCGTGACCTAGGTCGCTGTAGCGCCGCGCACCCGAATTGGATGTTTATGGTTGAAAATCCCATCGTCGCGATTGTAGGAAACGTGACAACTTCCTCTGACGCACCGGCAGCCGCCGAAGCGCTTGGACGGGAACTTGCCAAGGCCGGGCTTCGCATCCTCGTTTACTCCAGTGGTCCTGACTTTCTGGACGGCCACATTGTGAAGGGGTATGTCGCAAGCCGCTCAGCCAGCCGTCGCTCGGTTCAGGTCCGCTATCCCTTGCACGGGAAAAAGCCTGAGTTTCCCGAGCAACAAACCAATAGCGAGGTATTCGACTGGCGGCCCGATCACAGCCAGGATTGGGAGATGTCGTTTTACCAGTCGCTGAACGAGGCGAACGGTATTCTGCTGATGGGTGGGGGCGCTTCCACGATGATTGCCGGCGTGGTCGCCATGGGTCACGGAATTGCCATGCTCCCCGTGGCGGGGTTCGGTGGCGCTGCGGCGAAGGTTTGGGAGTCACTGCGGCCAGGGCGGGATCTACCCAGCGCCGATGAGATTTCGTCGATGGCGCGCCCCGAGTGGTTAGATGATCATGCTGCCGAGTTCGTCAAGGGGATCAAAGACCAGCTTGCCCGCAAAGCCGAATTGGCTAGGCAGCGCTGGATCGAAGAACGCCGGAAGGAGGTTTCCATCGGCTGGCATGCGTTCTCGGCCGTATTAGTTTTTGTCCTTGCCGTGGCTGCAGGCGCCGTCGCGTTTGCGTGGGACAATATTCCTGTATTTCCATTGATTGCTCTTTTATTCTTCTCACCACTGTTGGCTGGAGTAGCAGGCTCCACCATCCGCTTAGTGTTTGATGCTAGTCAGGGTTCTTCGCCTGTACCCACCCAAACCACACTCACTACCGTGGCTTTGGGTCTGATCGCGGGTGGAGCTGCTGGGCTGCTGTTCATAACCGCCCAGATCACTACCGCGCCTTCGACAGGAAACGGAAGTATCGTCTCGCCGGAGCAGGCCAGAAAACTCGTGCTCTTCGGGGTCCTCATCGGACTCGTCGCTGGACTGACCCTTGATGCTGTATTCCGTAAGCTAATCTCCACCGATGTCGTCAATGTGAGCGCCATAGAAGTGAAGAAAGGCCCATGATTCCGTGGCAAGCCAAAGCAGGTTCGCAGTTTATTTCAGCCACAGTTGGCGTCCACGCGATGTGGAACTGAACCTCCAGGTTTGGGAAGAGTTGGCCGCTGATTGTACGCTGCTGGTGGATGTCCCAGAGGAACCCGGAGCCGATCCGCCTTACTACATTAATCGAATCGAAGAACTCCTCCGGCGAACCGACCTGTTTGTAAGCATTCTGACCTACCGCGAACCTAATAAGGCTGTACCGGTGGCCGGCGGTGCAGATTTACGCTGCTCGCCCTACAGCCTGTTTGAGATTCGGCTCGCCGAACGAGTAGATATCCCGAGGCTTGTCCTGTACGAACGAGGTACGGGTTTCCGGCCTCCGAAGACTATTCGACCCTGGGAAGCGTACATCGAATTCTTTTGCGGAACCAAGGAACGCCGCATCGAATTGCAACGATGGACGACCGTCATCGAGGCGAGGATCCAGCAGTGGAAAGCGTGGGTAGCGAACCACCGCCGGCCGGTGAGCTATGAGCGGTCCAGAAATGCCACCATTCTGGTGAGTGCTTCGCTCGATGAGCAAGCTGGCGAGGCCCTAGAAAGCAGCTTGGAGGCTGGCGGGTATGAGCCCGTCCCTTGCAAGCCTGAACAGCAAAGAAGCAGTGAGGTCTTTCGGCGTCTCCGCGAAGCCGGGCTGGTCCTCGCCGAATTTGGGACGGGCGATTCCCGCTTAGAGCAGGTGTATGCCGCCGCGCATGGTTTGGGATTGCCCGCGATTCGCATACTGTCTGCGGCGTCCGGGCCTGAGGGGCTACCGTGGATTCTGAGGGGAGATCCTGGCGGTTTTGAGGATGATATTGTGAGGTGGAGTAAACCAGAGGATGTCCTAGATTTGGTCACTCCTCGTATTGCTGCCATGGACCGTCTTAGCGAGGCCCTCAGTGACGACGACGGGCTTGCTTACCTTCAGTCGAAGCGCTATTCACGGTTTTTCGTGTTTATTAGTCACACGCTGAAAGGCAAAGACCGTGCTCTCGTGGAGAAGATCTACAAACTTCTCAAGGCAAAGTACGTGCTTCCCTTCGAGTACCAGCAAGTCAACACCGCCGGTATCGATTGGAAAGTGGTTTTGGATGAGTCGCTCAAGAAAACCACGCACTTCGTAGCCCTGCTCGACAACACCTACGAGCAGTCACCAACGTGCGAATATGAACTTCGCGAGATTCTGAAGCGGAGAAACGAGGTGACGATCCTGCCCTTCACGATTGCCGGCAGGGAGAGGTATAACCCGGACCTGCCGGAGAAGCACAACAAATTGCTCTCTAGCCAGGACCCCTCCCTCAACGCTGAAATTGTGGTTAAGGAGGTAATGAGTGTGCTTGACGCCGCTCTCAGCCGGTCCGAACTGACGTGAAGGGGCAAGCCCTGTCTTCGCGCGATTCATGCAATACAGAGTGTCAGCACGATGGCACCCTTTCTGCTCAGTTTCGGTGTGCACACGTGCCTATTAATGAGATGGGCAGAGCAGTTATCTGAAGCATGGGTGGAGATTCAGCAGAAATTGAAAGCCGAAAACGCCCATCGCTTAGCTAAAATTGGATTGGAGGAACGGCTGAAGGACGCCAATCCTAGGAGATCATCATGAGCGAGCAGCTGAAAGTCCGCATTACCGCCAAAGGACCAAAACAAATTTTGGCGCTTGATGGTGGAGGCATTCGCATGATGATGACTATCGAGGTATTGGCGGAAATCGAGAATATCTTGCGACAACAGTTGCGTAAAGGCTCTGAGTTTCGGCTGTCACAGTTCTTTGATTTTGTCGCTGGTGCAAGTACGGGGGCCATCATCGCGGCCTGTATCTCATCAGGTATGTCTGTGGCAGAGACGCGCAACTTTTGCCAGAGCATTGGCCAGGAGATATTCGACAAGGCCTCTCTCCTTAAACGGTTTCGAGCTAAATACGAGGATGAAAAACTAGCGGAGAAGCTTCAAGACGTCTTTGGCAAGGATACGACTTTGGGAAGCGAGAAGCTGCAGACCGTGCTGATGATGGTGATGCGAAACGCCACGACGGATTCACCCTGGCCGGTCTCGAACAATCCCTTTGCGAAGTATAACCAGCGCGACCTGAAGGACTGCAATCTCGATATTCCGCTGTGGCAACTCATCCGCGCCAGCACCGCAGCACCGGTCTTTTTCCCTCCGGAAGTCGTGACATTTGCCCCCGGCACATCGAACGAGTATCAGTTCATCTTTGTCGACGGTGGGATCACCATGTACAACAATCCGGCCTTTCAAGCTTTTCTGATGGCCACGGTCGAGCCCTATAAGATGGGGTGGGGGACGGGAGAGAATCAGTTGCTCGTGGTGTCGATCGGCACTGGTACGAGTCCCAAAGCCAATGTCGATCTGGATCCGGGCGAGATGAATCTGCTGTACAACGCAGGCTCGATCCCTTCGGCCTTGATGTTTGCCGCGCTCAATGAGCAGGATCTGCTGTGTCGTGTCTTTGGGAAGTGTGTGGCCGGAGACCAGTTGGATCACGAAGTGGGAGATTTGATTGGCAAGACGGGCCCGGTATCTCCGAAACTCTTCACATACATGCGATACAACGCGGAGCTGACGGAGAAAGGGCTTTCGGATCTTGGTCTGAGCGGCATCAACCCTGAAGATGTTCAACAGCTCGATTCCGTGAAGCATATCAAGAAGCTCCAAGAGGTCGGTCAGGCCGTCGGGAAGCACAAGGTCCTCCCAGCGCACTTCAAATGCTTTGCGTAGGTCACCTCGCAAGATTCTCTGAAGGAGGGATTCGCCCATGAGTAGGAAACAGAGAAGCCCGAGGTCTAGCGATGCAGATCGTGTGGTTCGCAAGATGGATTGGGACGAGTTTGAGGCACAGCTTTCTCGTTCGACCCGCGGAGGGAAAACGCGAGCGGTCTCCGATCAAGCCTTGCGGGATCATTTCGGACCCGAGAAGCTGGAGCGCTTGCAGCGGCTGGTGGAACGGGTGCGATCGGTACGAAGCAAGCGGGAGCCGCTTCGAGGCAACATTATCTTCATTCCCGGCATTATGGGTTCCGAGTTGACGGTGACGGAAGATGGCGATGATGACACGGTTTGGATCAGTTTCCTGAAACTGATCGGGGGAGGGATCAACAAACTCCGGCTTACCCAAGATGGCATGCGGGAGGCTGATGCACAGCTACGAGTACGGCCGAGCGGACTCGAGAAGGACAGCTATGCGGAGGCCATTCTCTGGTTGAAGGCCTATTGGAACGTGGAGCCCTTTGCCTACGATTGGCGGAAAGATCTCGATCAGGCCGCTGGGCGGTTGAAAGATCTCGTAGAAACCAAGTTCAAGAATCAACCGGTTCATCTGGTGGCCCACTCGATGGGAGGGCTGGTGTCCCGGAATTTCATTCGGCTCTACCCCAGCGTGTGGAAATCGATGTTGGAGCCGAAGAAGGTGCAGGGTGGGCGACTCATCATGCTCGGCACGCCGAACTACGGGTCCCATGCCATTGCACAAGCCATGGTCGCCAAGGACAAGCTGGTGAAGTGGTTGGCTGCGGCAGACTTGCGACACGACTTGGATGAGGTACTCGAAGTCTTGAACGGATTCGTAGGGAGTTATCAACTGCTTCCGGCTCCTGCCAAACTGCCCGCGCCGGAACAGGCGCTCTACACTCCGAGCAACTGGGGCTCCTATCCTATCGTCGCAGCGCACCTTGCCCGTGCACGGAAGTTCCATGAGGAGCTTGAGGCGTCGGCGACCATCGATCCGGAACGGATGACCTACATCGCCGGCTGCAATCAGGACACGCTGACTGCCGTGAGGATCAACGGCCCCGGCGTCTTCGAATTCGACACGACATTGAAGGGTGATGGACGTGTTACCCATGCGCTTGGATTGCTGCCCGGCGTGCCGACGTACTACGTCGATGAAATCCATGGTGATCTCCAAAGGCATGAGCAGGTGCTTGTCGCCATTGATGACATCTTGCGAACCGGCAAAACCGATGTGCTGGCGACGGAGCCGGTCGCCGCGCGTGCCGTCCGTTCCGTGCCATCCGCGCGAGTCCGGGCGGTCCAGGATCGGCAGGAGGCCGGGCAGATCCGGCGGATCGCGGAGGCGACGAAGGCCAATCACAGCAGCTCCACCGAGCGTCGCCGGGCTGAAGCCTTGCTCCGTCAAGCCATCATGGCGCAGGCGCCTCCGGTCTCTCGGGCTGTGACCGATTCGGTGTCGGTGAAGACCCCAGGCGAGGCGACGGCGATGAAAGCGACACCGGTCCGCATGTTGCCGAAGGTTGAATTGGTTCATGGTGACATTCGTGATATCAAGACGCCGGTGGTGGTCGTGGGACACTACCAGGGGCTGCCGCCGGTGCGGGCGGTCGGCGCGTTAGATGAGGCTCTGGATCGCTGGATTTCCAAGGCGGTTGCGCGCGGTATGATCGGCGGCGGGCTTGGAGAAGTGTTTCTCATCCCCAATACCCAAGCGGGGCTTGCCGCCAATTCCGTGATTCTCGCCGGGATGGGAGAGTATGGGCGCTTCAACCGGGAAGATCTGGATCTCCTCTTCGCGAATGTCACATATGGCGTGACGGCGTTGGGGTGGCGAGAATTCGCCACGGTCGTGATCGGTTCTGGAGAAGGCAATTTGTCGTTAGAGCAGGCCGTAGAGGGCATGATCGGGGGGGTGGAGTCGGCGCTCCGGCGACTCCATGGACAGGGGCATCTCGATCGACTGTCGATCGTCGAATATGATGCGGGTCGCTGCAAAGCCATTGCCCATACCCTCGATGAAATCTTCGGCATTCATGATGATTCGAAGCGGAGGTCGTTTACACCGAAGGAACTTCCGAAGCGAACCCGTCGCACTACACCATCGGCAGTGGTCAAGCAGGATGACATGCAGGGGAGTCGCATCACCATCGAGCGGGACCGTGACCTGTTTCGATTTTCCGCCATCACGAAGCAGGCAGTCATTCCGGTTCGTGAGATCCCGATTCAGTCCTCCTACGCAGAAGGGGCGGCTGAACTGCTGAAAGAAGCGCAGACCATGGACGAGCAGCACAAATACGGGAAGCTGTTGCATAGCTATCTGATGCCGGAAGACTTTCAAGGGATGATCGACATGGTGCCGCTGACCCTCTTAGTCGATCGGTCGACGGCGGCCTTTCCGTGGGAAATGGCGGCATTCGAGCGGCACGGACAGACGGTGTTCTACGGACCCGGGCGACAATTGACGCGACAGTTTCGCACCACGTTGTCCGGGGCTCCTGGGCTGATCGCGCCACCCTATCCGAATCGGCTTCGTGTCCTGGTCATCGCCGATCCGGCGCCGGAGGTTGAGTTGCAATTGCCCGGCGCCCGGGCGGAAGGGCACGCCGTCGTACGGATCCTTCAACAGATGAGACGAGAGCATGATCTGGAGATCACGATCGAACAACGGATCGGCACAGAGGAATGTGATCCGGTCGAACTGTTGGCCTTGATCCTGAGCGAAGAGTTCGACTTAATTCACTATTCAGGACATGGAGACTTCGACGAGAAGAATCCGTCGAAAAGCGGCTGGATTTTTGGTAAGGAGCATGTGCTGTCGGCGCGGGATATCTTCCGCGCACGACGGGTCCCGCGTCTCGTCTTTGCCAATGCCTGCTTCTCCGGCGTGATTCGCACCGGCAAACCCTTTACCCTGCAGGAATCGAATCGGAGCCTCGCTGGGTTGGCTCAAGCCTTTTTTGAACGAGGTGTGCACAACTATATCGGCACGGGCTGGCCCGTAGATGATGCCGCTGCGCTAATCTTCGCCGAATGTTTCTACACGGAGGCGCTGTCGGGTAAAGAGCTAGGGCCCTCGTTATCAAAAGCCAGAAAAGCGATCCTCACTAACGGGTCCACCTGGGGTGCCTATCAGCACTATGGCCAGGCCACGGCGAAATTGATCGTGCTGTCAGAGAAGAACTTCGCCAACGATATATAATTTCCCACACAGTGGAGCAGTTCTCGTGCGGGGCGGTGAGCGCCCCGCACCAGGTAGATAAGATTACTTCGACGAAGCTTGTGCCACATCCAACACTTTAATGTCGAAGTGGAGTGTCTTACCGGCCAGCGGATGGTTAAAGTCGAGGATGACGGTCTCGTTCTTCACTTCCGAGATCCGCGGAAAGACTTTTTGCCCATCGGCGGTTTTCCCCTCCAGCTGTGTTCCCACTTTTTGTGAATCGGGCGGCACCATCTTCTTGTCGATCTCCTGAAACGCTTTCGGATCGATGCTCCCATACCCCTCGGTTGGGGCCACGGTGAAATTTTTCTTCTCGCCGACGGCCATTCCCTCGAGCTGTTTCTCGACGCCAGGAATGAGTTGATGACTGCCCTGGGTGACTTTCAACGGCTCGCCGCCGACGTTTGTATCGACGACCGACTGATCGTCCAATTTTAGCGTGTATTCCAATGTGACCTTTTTTCCGTTCGAGACGGTCATAGCCGATGCTCCTTTCTTGGTATCTCCTGCTGAGACACAAGCCGCAGACAGGAACAGAATGACGCCCCAACAGCAGAATGTAGAAAAGAGGAATGCGCGTCTCATAGGGACCTCCTGTGAGAAGTGGGTTGTGTGTAGACTGGAATGGGTCACGGGACCAATGCGAGAGGACGGAGACCAGTTCCAGGCTGAGTTGTGTGGATATCTTTTACGCTACCACATGGGCGCACGTGATGCTACCCGCAATATGTAGACCGTCCTAACTTGAAACAGCGCGCCAAGACGATCGGTGATCAGCCCATTGCTAGTGATGCGATGGACAGGATTCTGAAATCCATGAAGAAGGTGGTAGAGATGGCTGATCGGGGTACAATGCGAACGATAAAGTGTCGAAGTCAGAACGGGAAAGGATGTCACATCTGGAGGAGGGGGCATGGCGCGTACAGGGAAGGGTAGACAAAGAGAAGCAACAAACAATGGGCGTAGCGCATCGGCAGCCAAGGCCGGTGGAACGCTCGGCTCCGGCCGAGCCGGTCAGCGGGAAACGTCTTCGGCCGGATTCACCAACGGCAGGTTGGAGGATCAGACGGCAGGAGGGGAGCATCTGCATCAACGAATCGCCGAACTCGCCTATGTCCTGTATGAACGAAGCGGGTTCCATCAGGGGAAAGACTTGGAGCATTGGCTGGAAGCAGAACGGCAAGTGAAGGCGGTGCGTGGCCTTGCCGCGTAACGCACGACAGACAATCCACCCAGCCTCCCTCAATCGTGTCAGGTCTGTGGGTGACCAGCTGGCAGAGCGAGATGCCTCCTGTTGTTTGGACAGCATGTTCAAAAAGTACAAGGAACTCATGGCTATCGCTGTCGCATTGACCACGCAGTGCCTCTCTTGCATCGAGATCCATGCCGATGCGGCTCGCAAGGCCGGAGTGAGTGAGGAGGAGTTGGCGGAGGCCGGTTTCGTCGCGGCAGCCCTGAGAGCCGGCGCCACCGTGACGCACGCGACTCACCTGATCAAGGATTGAGGGGGGAACCTGATGGAGGCGGGGAGCCCCTCAGTGCTCCGCCTTCGAGAAAATCTGGAAGTGCTGGCTGTCGACGACATCGTAATCGTCTACCAGCCGATAGCCGGCAGCCTCCATTTCTCGTCGGACCTCTTCCTTTGCGATTCGATTGCCGAACATGCCGGAGAAGAACCCACGAGGATGGAAATCGAGGATTGCGACGCGACCGACGGGCCGTAGCGATGAGGCGAGGGAGCGAAAATAATCCATTCGATCTTTCATGTCATGATAGACATTGCAACTGAACACCAGGTCGACGGGCTCTGGAAGTCTTGGATCGTGTGGTTCGGCCCGGACCGGTCGGACATTTGGGGTCCCTCGGGCGACCATTTCCTTGAAGATCATGTTAATCGCGCTCTCCTCGATATCCACCGCATAGACCGTTCCTCGTGCCCCGACCGCCTTGGCTAGATGCCAGGTAAAGTAGCCTCCGCCGGCACCCAAGTCTGCAACACGCGCCCCCCGTGCGATGGAGAGTTTCTCAACAACTCCTTGTGGTTTCTGCCATACGTCCCGCGAGGGATCGTTCAGACGTTCATAGGCCAGTTCGGCACACCCAGCGAGAGAGAGAACGATAACTAACAACGCGCTCAAAGACTTGCATGGCAACCTGTAGTTCATAGCCTGTTCCTTTCTCAAGACCGGTGTTTTGGGTCGGCCAAGGTGGGTACTGCATGAGGAGATACGGTGGTGGTGTGAGAGGTCTCTCCCGCCCGAGGTCTCGGCTCACGACAGTGCCCAGAGAAGCACGATCTTATCAATGGTAGGTTCAATATAGTTTACGCCTTTGCTTCTACCAAGGTCAGCTCCTCAGGCTCGACTCCATCCGGTGTTGCACGTGGTTCCAGCAGTTGATGTTGTGCGGCGATCAGCGAGTAGAATACCGGCACCACGAACAGGGTGAAGATCGTGCCGACGGTCATGCCGGTGACCAGTACCATCCCGATGCTATTGCGGGCAGCTGCTCCAGGGCCTGTCGCCAGAACCAGCGGGAGATGCCCGAAGACGGTGGCTGCCGAGGTCATCAGCACCGGCCGCAGTCGGGTCAACGAGGCTTCGCGTATCGCCATCGCCCGAGAATGCCCGCGCGTCTGGAGTTGATTGGCGAATTCTACGATGAGGATGCCGTTCTTCGCGATCAGTCCCACGAGAGTGATCAGGCCGACTTGCGAGTAGATATTGATCGTCGTGAGGTCCAGAAAACTGACCACCAGAGCCCCGGAGATGGCCAGTGGAACCGAGCCAAGCAGAACGATCAAGGGATCGCGGAAACTCTTGAACTGGGCGGCCAACACCAGATAGATCAGAACCACGGCGAACCCGAGCGTGACGGTGAGCGCCGCTCCTTCCTGGCGGAGCTGCCGTGACTCACCGGCATAGTCGAGGACGACGCGTGGGCCGATTGGGGCGGCGGCCGTTTCAAGGACGAGGAGCCCCTCTTCCTTTGTGAAGCCAGGTTTCAGGCCCCCGAAGATGCGGACGGCATTGCGCTGCTGGAAACGGTTCAACGTTCGCGGCGCGGTGCTCGTCTCGATATGCGTGAAGGTCGACACCGGCACCAACTGGCCTCCCGGCGTCTTGATTTTTAGATCGAGCAGCGGGTCGACCGTCGCACGATCCTTGTCGCCGAGTTGAGGAATGACCTTGTAGCTGCGGTCGAAATAGTTGAACCGGTTGACGTACCCGCCCCCGAGCATGGTGCCCAGTTCACGACCGACGCCGGCTAGATCAAATCCCAAGTCGGTGAGCCGCTCACGATCTATGACGACTCGGGCTTGGGGGAGGTCGATCTTGAGGTCGGTGTCCACATACAAGAACTTGCCGCTTTGCCAGCCTGCACCCAGGACGGAGCCAACTGCTTCAAGCATCTGTTCGGCCGGTGCATCGCTCTGCAAGATCAACTCTACGTCGTACTGACCAGGGGTGGGGAGCGGTGGGTCTAGTCTGGGGAACACCCGGAGGCCCGGCACTTGGGAGACAGCGCCGAACACGTCGTCGTACATCTCCTCGGTCGAGCGTGAGCGGTCATGCCAATCCTTCGCAACCACACCGCCGAATCCGCCCCATGCCGTTGTGAGCGACCAGGTGTAATCTGTTTCGGGAATGGCCGTGATTGCGTTGACGATCTGGACGTGTTGGCGGTTGGTGGCGGCGACGGTAGAGTCCGGCGATGCTTCGAAGAAGAGGCTGATATGGTTCTGATCCTCCACGGGAGCGAGTTCATGACGTGAAAACAGGTACAACGGCCAGGCGGCAACCATGATCAGCAGTGCCGCCGTCACAATGCCCCAACGCATCTCGAGCGCGCGTTCAAGCAACCAGGCGTAGACCCGGCGCGCCTCTTCGAACCGGCGGTTGACGAAGGCAGTCAACCGACCCTCTTTCCCCCGTGGATGGACAAATCGAGAACTCATCACCGGCGACAGGGTGATCGCCACGATCCCAGACAAGACCACGGCGACGGCCAGCGTGATGGCAAACTCCAAGAACAAGGAACCCGTCAGCCCGCCCTGGAAGCCGATGGGGGCATAGACGGTGGCGAGTGTGATGGTCATCGCAATGATTGGGCCGAGCAGCTCCCGTGCGGCGGCTTGTGCGGCCTCGATGCGAGATCGCCCCAAACGCACATGCCGTTCGACATTCTCGACGACCACGATGGCATCATCCACGACTAATCCGACCGACAGCACGATGGCGAGGAGGGTCAGGAGATTGATGCTGAAGCCGAACGCGACCATGAAGAGCGCTGCCCCGATCAACGATACGGGTATAGCGACGAGGGGTACGAGGGCTGTCCGAACGGAACCCATAAAGAGGAACACCACCACGGCCACAATGAGGATGGTTTCCGACAATGTCTTGGTGATTTCGGTTAGTGCGTTGCGGATAAACATGGTCCCATCCCAGACGAGTTGCATCTTGATGTCGGGCGGGAGGGTCTGCCGAATATGCTCGATTTCGTCGCCGAGTCGATGACGGACTTCGATCTCGTTCACGCCGGGCACCGGCCAAATTCCGAGATAGACACCTTCCGTCTGATCGTATTTCGCGATCATGTTCGCTTCTTCGGCTCCCCGTTCGATCCGTGCCACATCCTTGAGTCTGACGATGGCGCCGGCCCGGTCGGCCACGATCAGCTCCTCAAATTCGCCGGTCGAGCGGAGGTCGGTGTTGGCGAGCAGGTTGATCTGTACGAGATTGCCCTTTGTGCGTCCGACGGCGGCTAAATAATTATTCCGCCGGAGGGCGCCCTGTACGTCGCCGGGTGAGAGGTTGAGCGACGCGAGGCGGTCGGGATCGATCCAGATGCGCATGGCGACTTGTCGTTCGCCTTCGAACGTGACTCGTTGCACACCGGGTAACGTTGAGAGCTGAGGCTGCAAGGTGCGCAACAGCCAATCAGTGATGGCCGGAACCGTACGCTCTTGAGAGTTGAAACTCAGATAGAAGGAGGCATAGGGTCGATCCGCTCGCTGTATGTCGATTGCGGCGGGCTCAGCTTCCGGCGGCAGTTCGGATCGCACCTGTTGGAGTCGCGCCGTGACCTCCGCCAATGCCGCTGTGCTGCTATGATTCAACTTCAAGTGCACCGTGACGGTGCTGACTCCGGCTCGACTGGTCGATTCGACATAGTCGACGCCGCTGATGGCGGACACCACCCGTTCAATCGGTGTACTGAGGAACCCACGGACTGTTTCGGCGCTGGCTCCGTAATAGAGAGTCGTGATCACCACCAATGAGTTCTCAATCTTTGGGTACTGTTGCACCGGCAGTGTCGTCATCGCCCGCCAGCCAGCGAGCAGAATCATGAGGTTGACGACGATTGCCAACACGGGATGCTTGATGAACACGTCGGTGAGTGATGTTCGGGTGGTGTCCTGTGGCATGATGATTCGTTTACGGCTTCCCGGCCCCGCGATTCCCGTTTGACGTCGTCTCGGGAGCGTCCGCGATTGCGACGAGGATCCCGTCGCGGAGTTTAAAGGAGCCCAGAGCGGCGATTTGCTCGCCGGCCGTCAGTCCGGCAGAGATGATGATCTCGTCGCCGAACATGGGTCCGATTTCGACTTGGCGGGTATGGACTCTTGTGCGGCCATCGTCGCTTGGTGCAACGATAAACACCTGGTCACCTCCCGGTCCCTTGCGCAATGCGCTGACTGGAATCGCAACGACGTTCCTGGTGAGACCGACCGGAACTCGAACGCGCACCGATGCACCTGGCGCCGGTATGTGGCGGGTGCCCTCGATTCTGGCACGTACCATGGCGTTCCGAGTGGTCGGATCAACGCGTGCGTCGAGAGCGACAATCTTGGCCACAATAGCCGGGGAATCACTGACTGCGAGTATCTCGACGGATTCACCGACCCGTAAGCCCGCGGCCACCTGCTGCGCCACTGTGAAATCGACATGCACTGCGTCACCGACGCCTTGCAATGTCGTCAAGAGTGTTCCCTCGTCAAGATACTGCCCGGGATGGACATCCGCGATGCCCACCCTCACACGGAAGGGGGCACGGATCGTCTTCTTGGCGATGATGGCCTTGGTGCGGGCAATCTGGGCCAGTGCCACATCCAGGTCTGCACGCGCCCGATCGACTTCTTCTTGAGTGGTCGCGAGTTCCTGGGTGAGGTATTGCCGGCGATTGAGGATCGTCTTGGCGAGCGCGACCTGGGCCTCCTGTGCCCGAAGCTCAGCCTCTTCGACCGAGACGTCGAGTGCAACCAACAACGTCCCTGCTTCGACGATTTGTCCAGGGGTGAGCCGGACCTCGCGGACCGTTCCCGCCAGCTCGTTCTTCAGCGTAATTGAACGAAGGGCGAGAATCGTGCCGATCGAAGTGGTGGTCTGGCGATGGTTGATGGCTCGTACGACGGCGATGGTGACCGACTCCATCGGCTCCGGCTGGTTGGCCGAGGCCGCTTGCTCGCTCTGGATGGATTCGTGTTTCCATGCGGCCAGGCCGATGCCTATCAGGAGCACAACCGAGACAAGTAAGACCGATCCGAGCCAATTCTGACGATTCATGAGAAACACCATGAAACACGTGACAACGAGGGCGTTGGGTGTGACACAATCGATTGCATATGATGGATTCGATAACTTCCTCTCCCTCTAGCCTTATCCGTGCATGGGCAGAACCAGAAGGATTCGGGCGATAGAGAGATCCAGCTGAATCATGTTACCAAATTTGGGGCCTCCATGGCTCCAGGTCGCTGTCCCCCCTTGGCTGCGCGTTACTACAACATGCTGGATTGATTAGGAGGGAAGCACAGGAGAGGAATCGCAATTGCCGATCAGGTTACGATAACAAGTTGTCCGCACAATAGCAGCATGTTGCTATCAGTGATAGCTGCTACAGCTACTAGTTCGGTAGTCCAGCAATCTCCCACACGGGCCTCACCTCGACCGTTCCGATACGTGCGCCAGGCACGAGCTCGGCAATCCTTATGGCTTCCTCTCGATCCTTGGCATCGATCAAAAAGTAGCCGGCGAGTTGCTCCTTGGTCTCGATGAAGGGCATCGTCAACGAGCCGGCTGGTGGGTTTGTTGTTCGTGCGCTGACCAGAGATACCGGTTCTGACAAGGCCAAGGTCCTAACGGCACTGGGAGTTGAGGTAGTGGCCGCAAATCTGGACGACATTGAGAGCCTCCAACGGGCGTTCACTGGCTGGCACGGGGTTTTTGTCTGACCAACTACTGGGAGCATTTCTCGCCGGAGAAGGAGGTGGCTCAAGCCAGGGCGATGGCGCAGGCTGTCGAGCGAGCGATTGTCCGCTGGGCCAAAAACCAGACGTTCGGGCTGGAATTCACGCATCTCACAGCCATCGTCGCGTCACGCCTCAAGAAGTACCTGTCGTTACAGAGTCAACCGGCTCACTAATTTCCGTGCATTGGTTTGCGCTCGTCCGGATGCCCGCGCAGACCTCTGCGCGAACGGACATCGGTTGCGCGCACGTTCGAAATCGTGGCGGCAAAATGGATGCGCTGGCGGTGTGAGACGTTGAGAGGCCTGAGCGGAATCTGCCCTATGGGCGATCCCTACCTATGGCAGCGGTGAAACAGAAGGACACAGCGCGTTCAGGATATCTTTCCAGCTCACAATACCTTCGAGTCTATCGTTTTCCGTGACGACCGGGAGACAGGACACTTTTTTCTCTATCAGCAGTCTGGCGGCCGTCTTGATGGGCAAGGCGGTTGTGACCGATATCGGATGACGGCTCATGATTTGATGGGCACGCTTGTTGAGCGTGGCGCGGTCCCGGTCGGTTTCCGACAAGGTGCCGATGTTGGGGCTGAGAGCTTTGAGCAGGTCTCGATCGGAGATCACACCGACTAGCTGCCGCTCTTCCAGCACCAGCAGATGGTGAAACCGGAACTCCGTAAACAACTCTCGGACTTTAGCCAGGGTGTCATCCATGCTGACCGTTACGACCCGTCGCGACATGATGTCGCCGACCGTGAGTGGTCGGTCGGCCGAGGTCTGTTCTGCGGATGCGGCGAATGCCGTCGGTGGGATGGCCATGTGGTTGTTGGATGCCTTTGGCGCGCAACGCTCTCTGCCAACCGTATCGGTCAGGCGAGAACAATTCTTGAGACAGGCCAACAGCGACAGTGCCCCCTCTCTCCGAATGATTCGGCACTTGCGGCAGAATTACAGCTCGATAAGCTGGCAGAACGGAGGCTCCAGGTCTTGTGCTCGGAGATCGCACTCAATGATGAAAGTGGTGGAGCGCACCGCGTTCATGCAGAGCAGCCGTCGGCCGTTCTTGACCACGACACTTTCCGCTATCGCAAAATCCATCATCAGATCCCGCTCGGTGCGGTTACAGACGAACAACGGAAGGCCGGTGTCACTGGTGGATCACTCCCACTCGTCGTTCGGCCTGTGGAAACCAGGCGCCCAGGCGGCCTCCGTACCGAGGGGCGACCAGGCTTTAGACCCGACGCGCAGCACGTTGATCTTCAGATGGACTCCAGTGACTTCTCTGTCGGGACTGTTGACGAACAGAGAATTGTGGAGCTGACGGGTCTGACGATCACGTTCAGGATGGGAGAGAAATACTGTCAGGCGATGGCGGACCGCCATCCCGCAGATCTGGGCCATCCACTCGTCAGGCTGCGACAGGATCCAGTCGGTGCCGATTCGTTCCAAGAAACTGTAACCGGATACGGCGAGCTCCGGAGTGAGCATCCAGGCCGCGCCGGCCTAGGCTGTGGTCGTCACTGCTCGTTCGAGCAGCCGCCGGCAATGTCGCCGGGGACCGGCGCGAGGAAGATCTAAAGGGGGCGACAATTATTTATTGGGGGTAGTCTGTTAGCTCCTCCTGCGCTATCCTACGCTGGTGAGTGTTGCCG
>ERZ1292633.2367-Hain-H41-02um-R1-2367-length-19384-cov-7_pt1 | contig 19384 bp, 21 predicted proteins | sample MGYA00564406_ERZ1292633 | MGnify/ENA primary metagenome ERZ1292633 (study PRJEB36523, sample SAMEA6512639) | groundwater metagenome | collected 2019-01-08 | study: AquaDiva: Metagenomics assemblies of 32 groundwater samples
ATTAGGTATAAACACGATAGTTGTTTTTTCCATGATCTTTTGCCAGATGCATGGCCGTCTCGGCATTTTTAATGAGAGTCTCGGATTTGTTGCCATCGGCGGGATAGAAACTGATTCCAATCGATACTGAAGTGAATAATTTGTATTTTCCGATTTCCAGCGGGTGTTTAAATAGCTTTATAATCTTGCTGACTACTGAAATAGCATCGGGTAGCGATGTCAGCGATTGTAAGATAACTGTAAACTCATTCCCACTTTGTCTGGCGAGCGTGTCATTTTCCCGGATACATTTTGTTAATTGTCTGGCAATAATTTTGAGCATCTCATCACCGATTGAATGGTTGAAAGTTTCGTTAATCAACTTAAAATTATCAATATCGATGACTAGAATGCCCAGAATTGTTTGACTCCGGTGCGCATTCTTGATCGCAGAGGTAAGCCGTTCTTTAAATAAGGTGCGGTTTGGTAGCTTTGTTAGCGTATCGTATGACGCTAGAAGCTGTAGCTATTGTTCAATTTTTCTCTGCTTGCTGTTATCAGTTAAGACACCGATATAACTAATAGTTGCCTGATGGTCATCCTTAACGGTTGTTATGCAGAGAGATTCCGGGTAAATGCTATTGTTTTTACGTTTATTCCATACTTCACCTTCCCATTGACCCGTGTAATTTTTTGCCACATTGCCGAATAGAAGTTTTTATCATGAACGCCTGATTGCAGGATACTTGGCATTTGGCCAATTAATTCTTCACTTGAGTAACCTGTGACTTGTGTCAGGGCAGGATTGACCGAAATAATTCTCCCTTGTGCATTGGTTATGATAATGCCTTCCTGTACGGTATCAAATATAACAGTCACTAATTTGGATTGGTTTGCTAATGTGGAATAGTCACGGATTCTTCTTTGAATTTCATAATGATCGCTTAAGTATTGTGCAACCAACGCCAATAATGAACATTCAATATTATCCGTGAAACTATTGGATGCTTTCGAATGGATTCCTAATATTCCAGTACACTGGTCATTATTTAGTAAAGGCTGCGACAATAAAGATGCTGAGTTTGTTTTTTCTAAAAAATCATTCCAGTCACTGCCATATTTTACGTTGACTGATCTATATTCAATATGAATGGGAATTCTTTTAACAATACAAGTTTTAATGGGGTTCTCTGAGTCATCGGGATTGATCTGACTGAGATATATGGAGTTTATATGGGAGATTAAATCTCCTTCCATCGATTCAATATGAATTGACCTGTCTGGCCCCATTGTTCCAATCCACGCGATATTGTAGGGATAGTGCGAGATCAGCTTGTTGCAAATTTCTTGAGAAATGTTTGATGGGCGGTGCTTGCTGATGGATAAGCAGTTACTGATCTCAAGTATTAAACTCATGAGCAGATGGTTCGAACAATCACTTATAAGCATAATATTTAGGAAAAATAGAGAAAAGGTAATCTAATTATCAAGTGAAAGGCTTCCATGTATATCTATTCCAGGTATATTTATGATATTTCTATAACTTACGGCATTATCATAAAAGAATAACTGCCAGAAATTGCTGTATTTCATTTAGAACAAAGCGGAATAAAATAGTAAGAATATTCCTGTGGTCTAAAAACTATAGGCGGGATACTATTAAACATTCATTAATTCTATGCTTGAAGAGATCGAAATTGTTGACAGGAACTACACAACTAATTCGTGACGTGTTGACTTGTCAAGCTGGAAATGAGTCCAGGTGCAAATCGCAAGATGAAAAGCTGCTGAAACTTGCGTGTCTTTATGAAATTTGTCATGACATGATGAGTCTTCGATCGATCGATGATCTTTGCATGAAAATTATAGACCATATAAATTCTACCCGGTATCGGGTTGAATCCAGATTTACCTTTATTGAGATTTGTGACAGAAGTTTTGCTGCTGATAATTTTAAGCAGAATATGCAATATAAAGTGTCGGTACAGATAGTAGCTAATGAGATTGTATGCGGGCAAATCGGTTTCTTTTATGAAGATGCCACTACAGCATCAGAAACTGAAGATCGTTGTTTCTTAGAGCAGATTTCCGAAGATCTTGGCGTGTGGCTGGAACGGCAAGAACAGGCTATTGCCCAGGAGGCGCTCTTGAATGAGGTAAGAGTGATGGAAGAAGCCATTGATAAGCATTCGATTATTGCAATTACAGATCGAAAAGGAAGTATCAAATACGTTAATGAGCAGTTTTGTAATATATCCAAGTATTCTGCCAATGAGCTGCTGGGGCAGAATCATCGCATTGTCAATTCCGGTTACCACTCAAAAGAATTTATCAGGCACTTATGGTCGACGATTTCCAGCGGGGTTATCTGGAAAGGAGAGTTTAAAAATCGTGCAAAAGATGGTTCATTTTATTGGGTTGATACCACGATTGTTCCTTTTCTGGATCATACTGGAGTGCCATATCAGTATATTGCCATCAGAACAGTGATTACTGAATACAAGTTGCTGGAGCAAAGAATGGTAGAACAGGTTGCAGAATTGGCGCGCTCAAATGATGAGCTTGAGCAGTTTGCTTATGTCGTGACACATGATTTACAGGAGCCCCTGCGTGCAGTGAGTGGTTTTGTTCAGTTGCTCAAGAAACGCTATGATGAGCAGTTGGATGAACAGGCTAATGAGTTGATTACGCATACAGTCGCTGGTACAAAACGGATGCAAAGACTCATTGATGATCTGTTAACCTATGCGCAGGTTAACGCAAATCAATCTCTGGAGGAGATTGATTGTAATCAGTTATTAAAGAATATTTTGATTGATTTGTCTGTAATAATTCGTGAGTGTGGGGCTGATATTACATGCGATCATCTACCCGTTATCAAGGGGGTTTCATTTCAGCTCATTCAACTGTTTACAAATTTAATCAATAATGCACTTAAATTCAGAAGTGAACGATCCCTCAAAATTCATATTGGCATTGAAGAAAATGCTGATGAATGGATATTTTCTGTGGCAGACAATGGCATTGGAATTGAATCACAATATCTGGAGCGAATTTTTAGAGTATTTCAACGGCTGCATAGTCGTAAGGAATATGCTGGAACGGGTATTGGTCTGGCTATCTGCAAGAAGGTTGTAGAACATCATGGCGGAAGAATATGGGCTAGATCAGAATCTGGTCAGGGCTCTGTTTTTTATTTCACTATTTCCAAAGTGAATTGATTTTTAATGCTCTATAAGAATAATATTCGCTCAAACATCATCCTGATGATTGACGATAACCCGATCGATGTGATGTTAATTAAAGAAGCATTCAAGTTTAATGAAACGAACATTGAGATTTATGTAACCGAAGATGGTATCTATGCAATGGAGTTTCTGTCCCGGCAAGGGAATTATGTCAATGCGCCACGCCCGGATATTATTTTATTAGATTTGAACATGCCCAGAAAGAATGGCGATGAAGTCTTGTCTGAGTTAAAAACGAATGTCAGCCTGAAAACCATACCTGTGATCATCTATACTTCTTCTATTGCAATAGAAGACATCAGGGCAGCCTATATAAATCAGGCCAATAGTTATATCAAGAAGCCTGCGGATTTTGATGAATGTATTAAGGTGGCAAAATCTATTCAGGATTTCTGGTTTTCAACCGCACTCCTGTCTGAATCTTAAGATGCCATGGATAAAGATCATATTTATATTTTATTGATTGAGGATAATGAAACTGATGCAATACTTGTTCAGACTGAATTACAGTTCGCCATGGGAGACCAGATTTCACTGATTCATGCGGAACGGCTGAATGATGCATTTCTATTAATTGAACAGCAATCTTTTGATCTAATATTAACGGATCTCTGGCTACCTGATAGTGACGGTATCGATACCATTAATCGGCTCCGTGGTATCCGCGGCAAATATACCGATCGCAGTATTGTCGTTCAGGGATGATGAGAAGCTTGCCATACAGGTTATTAAAGCTGGTGCTCAGGATTATCTGGTTAAGGGAAGCCTGACGCAAGGCGTACTTGCACGCGTGATCCGCTATTCGATTGAAAGAAAACGCGCAGAAGGAAATGCCAGGAAGGCACAGCAACGATTCCATACGATTTTTGATAAAGCGCCTCTGGGTATTGCCCTGATTAATTTAGAAACCGGGAGTTTTCTGGATGTTAATCCAATGTACTCCACTATTGTGGGTCGGTCTATTGATGAACTGCTGGGAATCAATCATTCGAATATTATTTACCCGCTGGATTTGGTATCTTTTGAAAGAGACATATCGCTCATCAGTAATCAATATATACCTGGCTTCAGAATAACAATGAGAATTCTACGTCCGGATAATTCAATCGCCTGGATTGAGATGTCAATTGCACCATTTGAAGTAGATGAAAATCTGAATATTTGTCATTTATGCATGATCGAGGATATTACCGAGCGTAAACAGATGGTTGAAAATCTACGTGATCTGACCATTCATTTGCAGGAGATCCGGGAAGAAGAACGTTCCCGGATTGGCAGGGAGATTCATGATGTTCTGGGCGGAAGTCTGACTGTATTAAGAATGGATCTGGACTGGCTTTCCAAGAAGATCACCAGGAACCCAATGCATGAACGTATTGACTCGATGTATCAGTTGACTGGTGAAGCGATCGAAACCGCACGGAGAGTTTCTATTAATTTACGACCCAATGTTCTCGACAATCTCGGATTGGTGGGAGCTATTGAATGGCTGATTCGAGAATTTGAGCAGAGAACAAATATCAAGTGCCATTTAATATCAGCTGTTTCAAAATTCTCTTTACTCAATAAGAGTCATGAAACCAGTATCTTCAGAATTATTCAGGAAGCTTTTGTTAATATAACCCGGCATGCGCAGGCATCGGTGGTTTATGTTGAACTGGATGAGCTGAATAACAATGTTTTTATTATGATCAAAGATAATGGCATTGGTATTACAAACTCGCAATTATTAAATCCGAGATCATTTGGAATTATTGGCATGAATGAACGGACCAAGCAATTGGGAGGGAAACTGGATATACAAGGATCGCCATTGCAAGGCAGCACAGTAACATTGTTGGTACCCATACATTCAAGCCATGATTTATCACAGGAGATTCTTTATGATGATTAAAGTGTTGATAGCAGATGATCATGCATTGTTTCGCGATGGACTGAAGAGAATCTTTGGTGAAACCAAAGACATTACGGTGATTGCGGAAGCAGTTGATGGGAAGGATGCGTTAAAGAAAATACGTGAACATGAATGCGATGTTATTTTACTGGATATCAATTTGCCGGATATCAGCGGGCTTGATATCCTGAAAAGAATCGATGTGGAAAAAACAGATCAGTGCGTGCTGGTTCTAAGCATGTACCCGGAGGATGAATATGCGATAAGGGCGATTCGTTCAGGTGCATCAGGTTATCTGACTAAAGATAGTCCAACGGATCAACTCATCAGTGTAATCCGTCGTCTGGCAAGTGGCGGGAAATACGTCAACCCGGTACTCGCAGAAAAATTATTATTTAATTCCGTATCCAGTACTGGTTCAGAAACCTTAGTGCACTCAACTTTTTCAGACCGTGAATTTCATGTCTTTAAGCTCATTGTCTCGGGAGAATCTTTAACAGCCATTGCCAACAAACTGGCACTCAGCGTTAAAACGGTCAGTACGTATCGTTCTCGCATTCTGGAAAAGATGAATATGAAAAGTAATGCACAACTGGTTCGTTATGCGGTTCAGCATCGCCTGGTAGAATAAACCTGGTTTTAGTCAAGTGGGTTCGTAAACGATGTGATGATGGTATGCCGGAGTATTGCCAGTTTGCCGTGAAAGAAGTGATCGGTCCCAGGAATTACAACGATCGGCTGTGAAGCTGGTGCTGCCCAGTCCAGAACTGTTTCAAGCAATACAACTTCATCTTTGTCACCATGAATGATCAGGGCAAATCTTGTGTGCTGAGGAATGGCAGGGGCACGTAAGTGAGTGACGGATGGAGCAACCAGTAGCAGATACTCAGGATTCAGCCGTTCAGCAACATGTAATTGAATGGCGCCACCAAATGAGAAACCCGCCAGCAGTGTCGGTAATGCAGGGAACTGATTGTTAAATTGACCGCGAATGGCTTCGATCACAGAAATAACATCTTCAACTTCACCGATTCCGTTGTCATATGTTCCTTCACTTTTGCCGATGCCACGGAAATTAAATTTGACTGTAATAAAACCTAATTCAAGCAAGCTATTAAATAAAGTATAGACAACTTTATTATCCATTGTTCCGCCATAAAGCGGGTGAGGGTGGGCAATGACAGCAATACCTCTGGGGGTCGATGCAGGCTCAGTCAATATTGTTTCCAGCTTGCCAGCCGGGCCGTCAATAAAGAATTTCTGAGTAATAAGCGAATTCACACAAATATCTCTTTGCTATCTTCAGATTTCTTCGGGATAAGGCAATTTTATATCTTCAGACGTTCGACAATCCGTCCATTTATTAAATGTGAATCAATAATTTCATCAATATCTTCTTTGTCAATATAGGTGTACCAGGTTTCTTCCGGGTAAATGACAATGACAGGGCCTTGATTGCAGCGATCCAGGCAGCCTGCATTGTTAATGCGGATTTTGTTTTTGCCATCCAGCTTCAGAGATTTTATACGCTGTTTTGCGTAATCACGGAGTTCCTGTGCACAAAAATTGTTACAGCAATTAGCGCCATTTTCACGCTGATTAATACAGAAGAAAACATGATATTGATAATAGCTCATGGCATTACTCTAAAAAATAGGCGTATATTTTACTGTTTCTATGGGAATGACTCAGGACAGCATAGTATTTTAACCCGCTATATCCAGAATGCCTGTAATACTTGCCACAATAACATGATTGCTAATAACGTAACAATCAGTGATAGCAAACGATTCTGGCGTTTTTCTTCAACGATTAAATCCGTCATCCTTTTTTCCAGAGTAAGGTGGCGATTTTCAGCAAGAATCTGATGGATCAATCGTGGAAACTGTGGAAATATCACCGCCCAGTTAGGCGCTTCTTTCTGGATCCGGCTGGCCAGTCCGCGTAATCCGATTTGCTCAGACATCCAGTTTTCCAGAAATGGCTTTGCTGTTTTCCACAAGTCCAGATCGGGATCCAGATCACGGCCCAAGCCTTCGATATTAAGGAGTGTTTTTTGCAGTAAAACCAGTTGAGGCTGGATTTCTACATTGAATTGCCGTGATGCTTGGAATAACTGCAACAGGATGCGGCCAAATGAAATCTCTTTGAGCGGTTTATCAAAAATCGGTTCACATACAGCACGTATGGCAGCTTCAAAATCATCCACCCGCGTATCTCGGGGTGCCCATCCGGCTTCGACGTGTGCCTGAGCGACGCGGCCATAATCCCGCCTGAAAAATGCAAGAAAATTCTGCGCCAGGTAATTCTTGTCTTCATCGCTTAACGTGCCCATGATTCCAAAATCTACAGCAATGTAGCGCCCATCTTTGCCAACAAAAATATTTCCCGGATGCATGTCGGCATGGAAATAGCCGTCTCTGAATACTTGCGTGAAGAATATCTCTACACCGATCCGTGCCAGTTGCGGAATATCAATGCCCTGTTCCCTTAACGTATCGACATGACTGATGGGAACACCTTTTACCCGCTCCATGACCATGACATTAGTGCGGCAGTAATCCCAATAGACTTCCGGAACAAACAATAAAGGCGAGTCAAGAAAGTTACGTCGTAATTGACTACAATTCGCAGCCTCGCGCATAAGATCGAGTTCATCATCAAGATGCCGGGCAAATTCCGATACAACCTGACGCAATTTCAGGCGTTTCCCATCGAGCCATAACGACTCAGCCAGCCAGGCGCCGGTATCCATTAACGATACGTCATGCGCAATAATCGGTGCGATATTCGGACGTAATATTTTGACGGCTACTTCGGTACCATCATGCAAAACGGCGAAATGAACCTGCGCCACCGATGCACTGGCGACCGGTACGGGATCAAACTTCAGGAAAGTTTTGTCGACAGCCTGACCATACACTTTTTCCAGCGTACGCATAACAAGGTCAGAGGAAAAAGAAGGGACCTGATCCTGAAGTCTGGCGAGCTCATCGGCAACATCCTGTGGCAGAAGATCGCGCCGTGTGGATAGCATCTGACCGAATTTTACGAAAATCGGCCCCAATGTTTCCAGTGCGAGCCGGAGCCGTTCACCGCGAGGTCGATCCAGTTTGCGCCAGAAGGTCAGTGACCTGACAATAATGCGTAAGAAACCTAGTCGACTATGACTGAGAACAAACTCATCAAGTCCGAATTGAAATGCAACAGACTGTATTTTAAGAAGGCGGAATAAGCGCATTGATTTATAAGGTTGTCATTTAACAGAATGTTGTGATGAATCAGAGGTACTTGTTTTGATCCAATAAACAATTCCATTAGCATGAAATGATGGTTAATTAAGAAATCATGAGTTGGGTTGTAATGCGCTTTGTTCAGTTAGTTTTTTAATTCGTTCTTCCAATTGATCGATATCATATTGTAATGTCTTGATGTCGTTGCTGAATGTGTTAATCGTGTGCATTTTTACAAGCAAAGGACTTTCTTCTGTCCAATATTCAACCAGTGCCTGGGATAAATTGTTGATGTTTCCAAAATGCCATGCTATAACCTGCTGGCCTGCCTGCGCAAGGCGATGCGCAGGAATGTCACCAATAACCTTGCTGACATTCTGTTCGATTTTAAGGTTAAAGTTTACATGCTTCCCGATGTCAATGAATTCCTCGGCAAGTACCTGATCACCCTTTATTTTAATATCTCTGAGAGCCGTCTCATCACGGGCCAGTAATCTTGATAAGATCATTGGCGATACAGACAATGTGGTATCCGGTTCCAGGGTATTTCCGGTATATTGTATTTCTCCATTTGAATCAACCAGTAGATTGCTGTTAAAGAAAGGAGGAACCTGAATACAGATTATTTTTCCATTGTGCGGTTGCAGGCGTTTACAAGCCCAGCTTTCGCTGCGTAACATGTGATTAATGGGGGCTACTGCAAGGGATGTCAGCATTACATTGATTGATCGAGATACTTAATTATATAAATTGAACATATTTTTGTTTAAACATCAAACCGCCTGAGGTTTTCAAGTATAACACTATATCAATATTTAATAATTTGACCACTGCCACATTATCCTGAAAAGGAGCGATCCGATTCTGAAGATTAATTTAACGGGATGTTCATTGAGGTTGGCAGGTTAGATTATTTCCGCTGATAATTGATTGCCTGATAGCCGATATCATGCCTGAACTGACGGCCATCAAAATAAATTTTCTCAACCAGCTTGTAAGCATTCTGTTGAGCGATTTTGGTGCTATCTCCCATTGCAGTGACGCACAGAACACGCCCGCCTGCGGTCATGATCTCCTTTCCATCCTTTCCGCCCAGAACAGTACCGGAATGAAAGATATGAAAGTCATGGGTGTCTTTCTGCTGGTTTATCAGATCAGATAACCCTTCGATGGCATCATTTTTTCTTGGTCTGTCAGGATAACCGTGAGCTGCCAGGATGATGCCCAGTGCCGTACGGCGATCCCAGTCAATTTCTACTTTATCCAATGTGCCATTAAGTGCGTGTTCAATCAATTCCAGCAGATCACTTTTTAAGCGCAACAGGATTGGCTGTGTTTCCGGATCTCCCAGGCGACAATTGAATTCCAGTACCTTAACCTGGCTATCTGCGGTAATGATCAAGCCTGCGTAGAGGAAGCCCGTGTAACTGATGCTCTCAGCCTGTAGTCCGACAATAACCGGTTGTATGATCTCACGCATTATTCTGGCGTGAATCTCCGGTGAAATAAAAGGTGTTGGGGAATAGGCACCCATACCCCCTGTATTAGGACCCAGGTCATTATCATGCAGACGCTTGTGATCCTGACTGGTGGCAAGCGGAAGAATATGATGGCCATCCGTCATCACAATAAAACTGACTTCGATGCCTTGCAGAAATTCTTCGATGACTATTTCAATGCCCGCATTACCCAGATGTTTTTCAACCAGCATGGACTCTACGGCGGAATGCGCTATTTCATTGGTCTGTGCGACAACAACCCCTTTTCCAGCTGCCAGACCATCTGCTTTAATGACAATCGGAGCGCCTTTCTGATCGACGTAGTGATGTGCCAGGGTCGCGTCATTGAAAGCAGCATAGGTTGCGGTAGGAATGTGATGACGCACCATGAATTCCTTGGCAAATTTTTTTGAGGTTTCAAGCTGAGCAGCCTGGCGGGTAGGGCCAAATATTTTTAATCCAGCGGCCAGAAATGCATCGACGATACCGTCAGCCAGGGGGATTTCCGGCCCAACGATGGTGAGTGCGATTTTTTCCTTTTTGGCAAACGCTATTAAATCAGGAATTGTGGTAAGTGCAATGTTCTCTGTACCTTGTTCGAGCAGCGTGCCCGCATTGCCAGGCGCAACAAATACTTTCGATACCCGTGGTGACTGAGTTAATTTCCATGCGATTGCATGCTCTCTACCGCCTCCCCCAATAACCAGTAATTTCATGGAATCCTATAGTAATCAATGTCTAAAATGCCGAATGCCGGTGAACACCATAGTGGCACCATGCTCATTTGCCGCAGCAATTACTTCATCATCGCGAATACTGCCGCCCGGTTGAATAATGGCTATCGCACCGGCTTTTACAATGACATCAAGTCCATCGCGAAAAGGGAAGAATGCATCCGATGCCACGACAGATCCAGTCAGCGTGAGATCAGCCTGTTGTGCCTTGATAGATGCGATTCTCGCACTGTCAACACGACTCATTTGTCCGGCGCCAATGCCAAGCGTATGACCGTCTTTGCAAAATACAATGGCATTTGATTTAACAAACTTGGCGACTCGCCAGGCAAACAGTAAATCCTCCAATTGCCGGGGTGTCGGTTGTTCTTTTGTGACCACTTCAAGATCGGACAGTGTGACATTATGGCTGTCAGGCGACTGGACGAGCAGGCCGCCGCCAACCCGCTTCAGATCAAACAGATGGGCTTCGTGGGCTAAAGGCAGGGTCAGTACGCGAATGTTATTTTTCTGTGAAAGCACCTGGCGCGCTTCTTCGGTTATTTCAGGTGCGATAATCACTTCAACGAATTGTTTCAGAAGCGCTTCGGATGTGACCTTATCAAGCGCCCGGTTAAATGCAATAATGCCGCCAAAAGCTGAAGTGGGGTCAGTCGCAAAAGCCAGTTGATAGGCATCCAGAACAGTATCAGCCGTGGCCACTCCGCAGGGATTGGCATGCTTGATAATCACGCAGGCCGGATTGTCGAATGTCTTGACGCATTCCCACGCTGCATCGGTATCCGCAATATTATTAAAGGACAGTTCTTTGCCCTGCAATTGCTGATAGTTTGCCAGTGATCCGGGAATGCTGACGATATCCCGATAGAATGCGGCTTTCTGGTGTGGATTTTCTCCATAACGCAGGGTCTGTGCAATATGGAAATTGAGATTTAATGTATCGGGGAAATCCTTACGTTTTCCATCCGGATCAATGGCGGTTAAATAATTGCTGATGGCGCTATCATAGGCAGCCGTGTGAGAAAATGTTTTCTGTGCGAACCTGAACCGGCTGGCTGCACTGATCGAATTATTATTCGTTTTTAATTCGTTCAACAAGGTTGAATAATCAGCAGGATCAGTCACAACCGTAACTTTCCGGAAATTCTTTGCAGCGGCACGTAGCATGGTTGGACCGCCGATATCGATATTTTCGATTGCTTCCTCAAGCGTGCAATCCTTTTTTGCCACGGTTTGGTTGAATGGATAAAGATTCACAATGACCAGCTCAATGCCGGGGATTGAATTTTTCTCCAATGTTTCCTTGTGTTCCGGTAAATCATCGCGCGCCAGGATACCCGCATGAATTTTCGGATGTAGTGTTTTGACCCGTCCGTCGAGCATTTCAGGGAAACCGGTGTACTGGCCAACTTCAATCACAGTGATACCGGCTTCCTGCAAGAGTTTTGCTGTACCGCCTGTCGATATGATGGCTATGCCAATCTGGTTTAATTCACGTGCCAGATCGACGATACCTGTTTTTTCTGAAACACTGATCAGTGCCTGCCTGATAGTCATGCGATTGCCTTATCCGATTTGATATTGTTTTATTTTGTGACGAAGGGTATTGCGGTTAATGCCAAGCAGCTCAGCAGCCTGAGTCTGGTTATTCAACGTATGTTGCAACGCGACTTCAATCAATGCTTTTTCAACGCTGCGAGTAACCATTTCAAAGATATGGCTGGGTTTCTCGCCATCCAGATCACTCAAGTAGCTTCCTATGGATTTGCGCACACAAGATGCAATTTCATTTTCATTTATTGCATTCATTCCACGAACACTCCCTCATTTTGGTTATAACTCAATCGCTGATTGTGCTCTGCTAATTTAAGAAAAAAATTATTGGTCTCTTCTACTTGTTGCTCGCTGGTCTGTAATTGATTCATTGCGTGCCGGAAGCCTGCAGAACCAACCAATCCTTTGGTGTACCAGGAAATATGTTTGCGTGCGATGCGGGTACCCGAATATTCACCATAGAATTCATAGAGATCATGCATATGGTTAATGAGTACACGATGAATCTCAGTTACTTCAGGCAACGGTAAATGCGTGCCGGTTGAAAGATAGTGATCAATCTCGCGAAAGATCCACGGGCGTCCCTGCGCAGCCCGGCCAATCATGACCGCATCGGCTTTGGTATATTCCAGAATATATTTTGCTTTTTCAGGCGTTGTAATATCGCCATTTGCAATGACGGGTATTTTAATAGCCGCTTTTACTGCCGCAATTGTATCATATTCCGCCTCACCGCCGTAAGCGCAGGCGCGGGTGCGGCCATGAATAGCCAATGCCTGAATGCCGGAATCTTCAGCGATTCTGGCGACTGTCAGCGCATTCTTGTGTTGTTTATCCCAGCCGGTTCTGATTTTAAGCGTGACAGGGATGTCGACAGCATTAACGACAGCGTTAAGAATCCTTCTTACCAGTTTTTCGTCCTGTAATAATGCGGAACCCGCCATAACATTACAGATCTTTTTGGCAGGGCAACCCATATTGATGTCTATGATCTGCGCACCATTTTCGACGTTGTAGAGCGCTGCTGTCGCCAGCATTTTCGGATCTGCGCCGGCTATCTGTACCGATATGGGCGATACTTCGCCGTCATGATTGGCTCTGCGCTGGGTTTTTTTGGAACCCCACAGCAGGGAATTGCTGGATACCATCTCGGACACAGCCATTCCCGCTCCCATGGTTTTGCATAACTGACGGAATGGACGATCCGTAACGCCAGCCATCGGAGCCACAATCAGCTTATTTTTGAGGACATGGGTGCCAATTTGCATAGGATCGAAATATCGATTGTAGTATGTCAAAACAGGTATCTGGAAAACCTTTAATTATGATTTCTTGTGATTGTTATTTCAATATAAAAATATGGAAATTCTAAAAATAGAGCAAAATATCTTCATGTTCGACAGTTAATGGTCGGTAAATTGATACACTGACGATCGGACAAGCGGTTAAATCAGAATCGGAATGGCTTAACCACGCGTGCCAAATATCATTTGACGTGCTACCAGCCGCTTTAAAGGTGGACAGCAATCCAACGTACTTAACCCTAGTCCACAAATTTGCTTGAACACGCTATTCTCATGCGCAAAAACTTTGATCAACGAGTCTGTAAAAATTCTGCTGGTGCTGCTATCGATTTGACGGCGCTGGTGATATCTTGCCAGCATTGCGGGTGTGCCAATCTCATTTAACTGTTCTGATGTTGTGATAATTTCACGGGTTAATTCGTGGGCGTCTCTCAGGCCCAGATTGAATCCCTGACCGGCAACGGGATGTAAGGTTTGTGCGGCGTTGCCGATTAATGCAACTCGCTGGGATATAATCGGCGTTGCGTATTTAAGTGACAAGGGGAAACTGGATCGTTTTCCTGCATGGGTGAATTTGCCGAGCCTGTCGCCAAAGTGCGCATGCAGACGGCATAGAAAGGCGGCATCATCGAGTGTGGCGATTGTTTTAACGGCGTCGGATGATACCGTCCATACTAAAGCAAAATCTTTCTGTGAAGGCAATAAGGCTACGGGACCGTCGGTAGTGAAGCGTTCATAGGCAATACCGGTTTGCTGTACTTCTGCCTTGACGTTGGCAACAACCGCCCATTGCTCATATTCATGGACATGGTGGGTAATATCCTTGATTTGTCCAGCCAGATGGCCTCCGTCAGCAAGGACGATCAGTCTGGCGGTCACTTTTTTTTCGCTGCCATCCTGCTCAAAATATACATTTCCCGGATGTTCATCCGTTTCCAGTCGGGTAACTGCGGCCCCTGTCAGATAAGCTAAGCTGCATTCGCGCATTGCCTCGCGCATCGAAGAATAAAGGTCATGATAATTAACGACATAGCCTAGCGCTGGAACACCGGCATCTTCCGGAGTTAATACCGTTCTACCCAGACTGCCGCGATTGGAAATGTGAATGGATGTGATCGGTGTGTTGTGTGATATTTTCCCCCAGATACCCAGGCGCTGTAACAGCAGGCGACTGCCGTATGATAACGCCAGTGGACGGGGATCTTCATTTTTCTCAGATAAGCCGCGCGCCTCCAGCAGTAACGTAGAAACGCCGCTCTCACGCAAGCCGAGGGCGAGTGCCATTCCAACCGGACCCCCGCCTATAATGATGACATCGTGCGTATCTGCAAGCATATTAATATTATTTTGATTATTGTATTCTTATGAGGGTAGTACCGGAATCCACATGTCAAACAAAGAAGCAACAAATACCAATTAAAACTGCCAGTCACTCGGAATCAGAATAGTTGCATTATTCGATCAGTCGGAGAGGATAGCATAGGTCACCAAATGTGGAAATGAGATGTTCCAGTTTGCCTGCTGTGATGTAAAGTATAAAGTATTAAAAAATGGCATAATTACACACTTTATTTCTGTGATATTGATAGAGTTGCGATAGATCGGATTTAATGAATTTTTCTTGAACAGATAATATCCAATCATCAGTGTGAAAGGAGCGTTTGCGTGGTGAGATTACATAAAACAAGTTTCATGGGGTACGTATTGGCTGTATTAGTCATTGTGTCGACTCATACTTGGGCAAATAAGGAACAATCCGAATTCTTTACCGCCGTGGAGAAAGGAAATCTCCCGTTAATCGATAAGCTGCTCACTGCGCAGAATATAAAAACCGACGAATTAAATCAGGCTTTTTTTATTGCGATCAGGAAGGGTAACCCGGCGGTTGTTTCGCGATTGCTCAACGCAGGCGCCGATATCGGTTATAGAGGGGAAAGTGACTATACGCCGTTGATCCAGGCCTCCCGCGATGGACGGCACCATATTGTGGAAATATTGCTTGCCGCAGGTGCCGATGTGAATGCTGTGGCGGATGATAATGATACAGCGCTGATTCTAGCCGCCGAGAAAGATCGGCGGGAAGTAATGGCTCTCCTGCTGGCTGCCAATGCGAATGTGAATGCGGCAAGAACGAACGGCATGACGGCATTATTGGTCGCAGCACAGGAAGGCTATCAACAGATTATTCAGATACTGCTCAAGGCAAATGCCGATGTGAACTATCAACTTGAGAATGGTGCAACTGCATTAATGCTGGCGGCACAGCATGGCCATGTTGGTGCCATTTATTCATTGATGGCTGCTAAGGCCAATATTAATGCAAAAGCGAACAATGGCATGACTGCAATGATGCTTGCTACTAAATACCAGCACACGGAAGCGATCAAGCTGTTAAAGAATGCGGGCGCTAAATAATCGACTGAAAATAACAGTCTCATTTTGCCAATACATTATGATTAAACTAAAGAATTAAAGGAAACCACAAATGAATTTTTTGACTGTGCGACGATTCGCTGCATTACTTCTCATCGTGCTGCTGTCTGGATGCGGAGAAAAAGCACCCGGTGAGAAATCAGACTTGACGGCCTTGCCGACTGCAACCGATGAAGTAACAAAGCTCGGGGAAATTCCATCAGTCCTGGGTGAAGGGCTGACGGCAGAAGAAAAAGCTGAATTACTGGAGCAAATACTGCCGCCTGGCGTCAGTGACGCGCAAACCTCGGAAGAAAAATTCAAGGTATTGCTGGAAAACGCCAAGGCAGGGGATGCATCTGCCCAGAATGGACTGGGCGTCATGTATTACACCGGTGAAGCAGTTTCGAAGAGTGCGACAGGCCAGGTGTTGGACAGGGATCCGGAATTGGCTGCAGGCTGGTTCTTCCGCGCGGCCGAACAAGGTCATGCCGATGCCCAATTCAATCTGGGCCTGATGTACGCAAATGGTGAAGGAGTTGCACAAGATATTTCACAGGCCGTGGAATTATTCAAGAAAGCAGCCGAGCAAGGCCATGTGGATGCCCAAAATAATCTGGGCGCGCTATATTTTACGGGCGAAGGCGTACCCCGGGATGAGAAGAAAGCAATTGAATGGTTTGAAAAAGCGGCCACGCAAGGTAATCTCGATGCGAAAGTGAATCTTGACGCGATTAAAGCAGCAGGCAAGTAATCTTCCAACCAGTTAATTCTTTACGATTTTATTGATCAGTGTGGTCAATCAAATGTCTTGCTAGTATGAATTCAAATCTGAATCAGTTGCAGCCGTATCCCTTTCAGAAACTGCGCCAGTTGTTTGAAGGGGTAACCTGTAACGCCGCACTCAAGCCGATTGATCTGCAGATCGGCGAACCCAAGCACAGGACGCCGGATTTTATTCGTCAGGCGTTGGTGGATAATCTGGATGGACTGGCCAGTTATCCGACGACATCGGGTACACCTGCGTTACGCAGCAGCATTGCCACGTGGATAGCGCGCCGGTTTCATTTGCCAGCGATTAATCCAGATACGGAAGTGATTCCGGTGAATGGCAGCCGGGAGGCTTTATTTTCCTTTGCACAGACCATCATCGATTGCAAGTCGGCAGAGCCTGTGGTGGTTTGTCCCAATCCGTTTTATCAGATTTACGAAGGTGCTGCGCTGTTGGCGGGTGCAACACCCTGTTTTATCAATACGCTGCCGGATAACCATTTCAGGCTTGACTATATGCAGTTGCCGGATGAGGTCTGGCGGCGCACGCAACTGATTTATGTCTGCTCACCGAATAATCCGACAGGCAGCGTCATGACATTAGACGAGTGGCGGGAATTGTTTGCACTGTCCGATCGCTATGGGTTTGTGGTGGCATCCGATGAATGCTATTCGGAAATCTATTTTAATGAAGGGGAACCACCGCTGGGCGCGCTCGATGCGGCGCACCAATTGGATCGCGATGGTTTTCCACGTCTGGTGGTATTCAACAGTCTGTCCAAACGCTCCAATGTACCGGGACTGCGTTCCGGCTATGTGGCAGGGGATGCCAGGATACTGGAAAAATACCTGCTGTATCGCACTTATCATGGGTGTGCCATGAATCCGGCCGCACAGGCGGCGAGTGCGGCAGCCTGGAATGATGAAGCGCATGTGATTGAGAATCGCCGGTTGTATCGGGATAAGTTCTCTGTTACAACCGCGTTGCTGTCCGAATCCTTACCGGTGCAGATGCCGGATGCCGGTTTTTACCTGTGGGTCAAGACACCCATCAGTGACACGGAATTCACCAAACGGCTTTATCGCGATTATAATGTCACCGTATTGCCGGGCAGCTATCTGGCACGCGATGTCCGGGGTGTGAATCCGGGAGAGAATTATGTGCGCATTGCACTGGTCGCATCGCAGGAAGAATGTGTTGAGGCAGTCAGCCGTATCAAACATCTGCTGACCCAGCTTTAGCGATACTGATTTAGCTGAAAATTGATCGGCACTCTCCTGGCTCGAATTTTAAATTATTTAGGAAAAAATATGAATGAACTGCAAACTACAATTGAAGAAGCCTTTGACCGTCGTGCAGACATCACTCCGCGCAATGTCGAAGCAAATCTGAAGGAATCCATCGCACAGGTTCTGAATATGCTCGACGGCGGGAAGTTGCGGGTTGCCGAGAAAATCAATGGGGAGTGGGTAACGCATCAGTGGATCAAGAAGGCGGTACTGCTGTCATTCCGTATTGAAGACAACAGCTTCATCAAAGGTGGCTTTTCTAATTATTTTGACAAAGTGCCCTCCAAGTTTGCAGATTACAGTTCCCGCGATTTTCGCGATGGTGGTTTCCGCGTCGTGCCGCCTGCTGCCGTGCGCAAAGGTTCATTTATCGCCAACAATGTGGTTCTGATGCCATCGTATGTCAATATTGGCGCGTATGTCGATGAAGGCACCATGGTAGATACCTGGGCGACGGTGGGGTCATGCGCACAGATTGGCAAGAATGTGCATTTGTCCGGGGGCGTTGGCATTGGCGGTGTGCTGGAGCCTGTGCAGGCCAATCCAACCATTATTGAAGACAACTGTTTTATCGGGGCGCGGTCAGAAGTTGTTGAAGGCGTGATCGTTGGAGAGAATTCCGTGATTTCAATGGGCGTATATATCGGCCAAAGTACAAAGATATATAACCGTGAAACCGGAGAAGTTACGTATGGTCGCATTCCGCCCGGATCGGTGGTGGTGTCTGGTAATTTGCCTGCCGAGAACGGAAAATACAGTCTTTACTGTGCCGTAATTGTGAAGCAGGTGGATGCCAAGACGCGTTCAAAAACCGGGATAAATGATTTGCTGCGCGGCATTTAGCGGTTATCCGATAGCAGACACAGACAGAGCAGACAGAAGAACACCCCGCCCATGGCGGGGTGTTCTTCTAAATGATGCGCTAACTGCTTACTCTCGTTCTGACGGTTACTTTAGTGCAACCTGATTATCGACATTTTTTACCCCATCGATCATCCATGCGTGCATAGCCACCCGGTTCTTCTGATTTTCATTATTCACAGTTCCGCTCAGTTGTACAGAGCCACTTGTGACTTTGATAGTTACGTTAACGCCCTGTAATTCAGGATCAGACTGAATCCCGGCGGTGGTGCGGGCATAAATGGTGCTGTCATCATAAGCTGGTGCAGCGTTGGGTGCGACCCAGGATTCATGGACTCTCTCGGAATTTCCACACCCCGGCACTGTGAGTGCACTGATTAGGGCGATCATAAGGGTAAATATGGCATGGCGCGTTTTCATTGTCAGGTTTTTCCTTCTGTTTGATTGATGAAACTATTCATCGGGAATCATAACGCCACCGATGGCATGCCGACAAGTCAGCGTGGCGAAATTGATCGGCGGATTCCTGGGCATATATTTATTAGGGAAGCGCTGAATAATTCGGTGAACAAGATGAGATGCAAGGCGGATGGAGCGAAGGAAAT
>ERZ1292633.2369-Hain-H41-02um-R1-2369-length-19377-cov-23_pt1 | contig 19377 bp, 19 predicted proteins | sample MGYA00564406_ERZ1292633 | MGnify/ENA primary metagenome ERZ1292633 (study PRJEB36523, sample SAMEA6512639) | groundwater metagenome | collected 2019-01-08 | study: AquaDiva: Metagenomics assemblies of 32 groundwater samples
GCTATCAGGTGGTCCAATCGAATGACGGCGCCATCGGGATCCCACGGGGTGTAAACTTCCCGAAAATCCCAAATACACCCCTGTCAAAATCCCCATCTAAAATGCCAGCCCAAAGTTGGTCGATTTCTCAAGGAATTTGACTTATGCTGATGCTGGTCCAAAAACAAATGAATTTGATTAGGAGTCTGGAGAAGAAACGTGGATAAGCCTGGCAAAAACATACACGAAGTTTTTACTCAATTCTTTGAGAAACCCTCACGTGAATACTTGCGCTCGCTACTCCAGCTTCATTCAGGAGAATCCGACCAGCTTGACTTCAAGCAGGAATGGCCATCATGCAGCCGACTAGCAAAGCACCTTTTAGGACTTGCGAATAGCGGCGGCGGGTGTATCGTAATTGGCGTTCTTCAGGCAGCCGACAATACCTTTAATCCCATTGGCTTGCCTAGGCTCAAAGACAAAGCCGATTTGAACAATGGTGTCAGAAAGTACCTGCCTCAGCAACTCGGCTATGAAATTCTTGATTTCGCTTATGAATCTAGTGAGTACAAGGCCCTACAGGGCAGGAAATTCCAGGTGGTTCTAGTAGATGACAAACCGCAATACATTCCATTCGTATCTCAGTCAGAGGATGATGACCTTCGATACCCCGGTATCTACGTAAGGCGCGGAACGACGACCGTTGAAGCCAACTATCAAGAGCTGCAGGAAATCATTAACAGGAGATTGGCCACTAGGTATTCATCAGAAGAAGAATTCAGTCTAGAAAGAGAATTGGCAGAGCTTCAGCTTTTATACAATCGGATTCCACGATCCAAACCGATCGACCTATCGCCGCTTCTAGGAGCTCTCCAGCAGAATAATCCAGAGTACCCTGCGGAAACGATAGATGGCTATATAAACCGCCTGATCGAAGTCAAGAAGAAGAGAATTGAAGAACTTCTAAAACATATCTAGGACCAAAAATGGTTCTTTTTGGACCTGCACTTTACCTCCCTATAAAACCCGCTTTCCTTGGTACTTCCGCTTCTGGAGCTAACTGGGTTTTTGGACTACCCTCCAGGACACTATGCAAACAGGAATGCTTTTGAAAAGTTTGATCAGAGCGCCCAAAACTACGATTAAGAATCCATGGGTGAAGACTCCCCAACGCCCGCCGTATATCCTTGAGCAAGATAAGAAAGCTGTAGCAAAGTACAATAGACACATAAAGAAGAATTCAAACCGCACGTTCTTGATTAGACCGAAATTACTGCCCGAACCATTCATTGGAAACCCACATACTGCAGTGGTGATATTTCTTGGTCTCAACCCCTGTTACAAGCGATCCGACTCTCTAACCCATACCGATCAGAAGTTTCGCCTCGCCGTTCAGAGAAATTTGCGTCATAAGAAGTCTCGATACCCGTTTTATCCGCTTAATCCCCGGTTTCGAAACAGTGGGGTAGCTACGTGGTGGAGGAAGTGTCTCAGCGAACTCCTGGAGGAAATACAGGACGATGCACTTGTTGCCAAGAAGGTATGCGCGATTGAATGGTTCCCCTATCATTCGAAAAGGGCGAAGCTTCGAGGATTTCGTAAGAATCCTTTACCCAGCCAGGAATATTCTTTCTCTCTTCTTCGGGAGGCTCTCAGAGATAAAACCAAAACAGTTGTTCTGATGAGGGCGGACACAGAATGGAGAGAACAGGTAGCATCCTTGCGGGGCGTACTCCGATTAAAGAATCCACAGCGGAGCTATGTTAGCAGGGGCAATATTGGCACTAAACAATTCAGGAGGCTGCTTAGGGCGATTAGTGACCAACGAATTTGACAGATCATTGAGCCGTTACTTTACCGGCGGTCTATGAAACCGACCCAAAGCCGAAGTACATGACCGACCGCTATCTGGACTGCTCCCGGTTTCATTCACACACCTAACCCGGTGTCTTTCAAACCGGCAGCAGCCCAGTGGACATGTTATAGCTAGTTGGGTAGCTTGACACTTTGGCATGTGTGGCCTAGCTTTCCCGCGCTTATACCCTGATTCACTAGCAGTAATCCATCACAAAGGCGGACCCATGAGCCAGCCCATAACTTCTCTTCCCAGTTGGCTTGAAACCCCTCCAAATAGCGAAATCCTTCCTCCAGTTGAGACGAATGCGCAGGACTTACCTTTCGGCCGCCTTTCCTGGGAAGATTTTCAACGACTCTGTCTTCGGCTGGTAAGATTCGAGGCCAATGTAGAACATTGCCAGATCTATGGAACGCCTGGTCAAAAACAAGAAGGTATAGACCTGTTCGCTCGTCAAAAGTTATCGGAGAAGTACAGGGTATACCAGTGTAAGAGGGTTGAGGATTTTGGTCCTGCAGATATCAGGAAGGCTGTCACGGAATTTCTTGGAGGAAACTGGGTCGATCGAACAGAACTGTTCGTGTTGTGTACTCAAGACAGTTTGGTGCCGACGAAGAAGGCCGAAGAGATAGAAGCACAGAATCAGATCCTGAGGGCCAAAGGAATTACCCTCATTGCGTGGGGAGCCGAGGAGTTATCAGCTAGCCTCAAATCTCGTCCGGAAGTGGTGAATGACTTTTTCGGTAGAGGGTGGGTAAAGAGATTCATCAGTGAAGAAACTGCTGCCGCACTGGGGAAGAGGCTTGATGCAGGACAGGTCCGAGAATATCGAACTAGATGTAAACAGCTCTATATCAATGTATTCGAGAACCATGACCCTGGAATTCCTTCGGCACAGCTTCCAGCTACTTCAAATCTTCCATTAATTTCTCGCTTTGTTGTTCCTGATATCTACGATCGGCAATGGGGGCCAGATCAAGTTGTATCGGAAAGTGAAGAACTGACGCCTCCTGAGGGCCAGGGAGAATCCAGCCCTTCATTCTCCGATGGGCAGACATCCTCCTTGGCAAGATCACAGAAGAAATCTGAACCCATGCAATACCAACAGCGGGTTCATCTCGAGGAGTGGCTATCAAAAGGAGATTGCCATGTGGTGTTCGGAGGGCCAGGAGCAGGGAAAAGCGCATTACTGAGATATATCGCCATTCAATTGCTGAGCGAATCACCTAACGTCCCTAGGCTGCAAGAGAAATGGGGTGACCGCTTGCCCGTTTGGATCCCATTCGCCCTATGGACGAAGATCATAGCTTCCTCTACTTCGGGAGAAGGGTCGCTGGGAGAAGCCGTTCAGCAATGGTTAAAGACGTGGAATGAACAGCGACTGTGGCCACTCTTTGAACAAGCCCTTGATGATGAGCGAGTCTTGTTGCTGGTAGATGGATTAGATGAGTGGACTAACGAATCTGCCGGAAAGATCGCACTGGATAGGCTTCAAGTCTTTGTTCGCCAAAGAAAAGTTGGAGCGATAGTGACCAGTAGGCCACATGGCTATAAGCGTCTGGGCATGCAAGGGGATGGTTGGCAGGTTGGTGAACTCTGTGAGTTATCAGTTGTCCAGCAGAAAGAACTCGCCACCATTTGGTTTGTCCAGAAGATTTCCGCATCTAACTCAGGACAGGAAAAAGAGGAAATTAATCAGCTTGCTTCGTTTGAGAGCTCAGGATTCATGGAGCAGCTGAGTAGATCTCCTGATTTAAGCGAGTTAGCCAAACTCCCAATGCTTATTTGCCTTCTTGTTTTTCTTCGTTTCCAGAACGCGCATTTGCCACAAAGTCGCTTTAAAGCCTACGGGCAAATCGTGGACCACTTGATCTTGGTACATCCAAAGAAAAGACAAACGGCAGCGGCAATCATTTCTAGTGAAGGAGAGCTTTCTGATGAAGACATGAAAGGGCTGTTGGCTTATCTAGCGCTGGAAATTCATGAGAAATACAGTGAGGGGCTAGTAGATAAGAAGATTGCTGAGGAAATCTTGCGGGTGCGCATTGAGCAGGATTTTGGCTTTGATAGATCCAAGGCAATCGCATTGGGACGGTATGCAATCCAGACCAGCGAGAATGCTGTTGGACTTATTGTTGCCAAGTCTCCAATGGAACTGGGCTTTCTGCATAGAACGTTTCAGGAATACCTTGCGGCCTGGTGGCTGTCTACAATGCCCTATGCGGTGATTTCTGAAAAGATTGAAGCGCACTGCGCAGACTATCAGTGGCATGAGGTTATATTCGCCCTTCTGACACTAACTCCTCGAACTCAGGATGTAGACAATCTTCTCAAGAAAATAAGCGAGAAGAGGACTGCGGCCATCACCATTGACCAGTACGCAATCGAGCGCCTGCTTTATGAGTCGGCTCTAGTTCACTCGAAGTGTTCTATTGAATTTGCTAACACAGTAGCGCTAGAGGCATTCAAGACGATCGAATCAGGATCATGGAAGCCTCGCCGGTTGGGCGTTGTGCGAACTGTGGTAGACGGATTGCGCCAGCCTAGATTGAGGAATGCGATTACAAGAAAACTGCGAAGTTGGTATCCAGCCAGGCAATGGTCTAGGGCAAGCGTGTTTAATGGGATGGCTGGTTGGAAAAGGGATAGAGAGATCATTGAGTGCCTTGAGAGAGGGTTGCTCGATGAGATGGGGTTTAATCAGAGGGCAGCGGCAACTGCTATTGCTAGCGTTGGAAGTGGAGACCATGAGATTGGGGAGAAGGTCGCATTCTTGTCTAAGGCTACAGAGAGTCCGAGTGCTAGAGCAGCAGCTATCGAAGCTCTTATTCGAGGCTGGCCTGCCCATAGTAGCCTGGAGACTATTCTTTCCCATGGTGGCCAATCACCAAGTCCCGAGATTCAGGCTGTTTCGCTTTACGGAAAGGTTAAGAAAGGGCTTCATCTACCTGAGGACTTGAGTCGTTTACTTGACCTGGGGAAGCAGCATTCAGGACTTGATTACAGTTGGAGAGAAATTGTCCATGAGGGAATCAAGTTGGGGTGGGCTGGTTCGACAGAAGTGAAAACACTCTGCCTTCATTCGCTCGAACGCCATGGTAATCGTGAAGATTCTTTGGAGAGAGAAATTGCCAGTGGGCTCTTGTTGGAGTGTTATCCACAGGATAAGGATGTGGCGCAATATTGTGTAGATGAAATTCAAAACGAACGGTATCCGTTTCTTTCTGCTGGGCTGAGAAGTGACGTATGGAAATTAGTGGCCGTAAACTTTCAAGGCCATCCAGATATTATTTCCGCCATTGATGGATGGATTCCTCGTCAAGAATACCAGGAGCCAGAAGTATCTGCTGCTGCCCTTGTGGGGCGAACTACGATTGCCAAAACCAAGTTGCTGGCTCTCAATAAGACCCATATCCCATTCTGGTCAGCTAAAGCCTTACTAGACGGTTGGGGAATGCCTGATCCCGAGGTCTCAGCACTTCTTACAGGAATGGCATATGCGTCCGCAGCTGAAACATCCCAGATTGGTCATCTCCTGCCACGTATCGTAACCAATCCATCAGAGTGTAGAAGAAGGCTCCTGGATGTACTCAAGGACCCGAGTTGTGAACGGCCAGATTTCGTCCTTCGAGGGTTAGGAGATCTTGGGAATACTCAAGGTGACAATGAAGCGATAGAAATAGTTTTCGAACTTCTCAAAAGCGATATACGAGGGAGTTATCGGTATGGAGCGATGGCTAGTATCTTTGCAAACTACTCTCGTGATTTAAGGGTGAGGGAGCTAGCACTGAAGGAGCTTGATGTGCATGAGGGCCAGTATGGTGCTATCGCTGAGGCCTATGCGGATGACGCTGAAATTAGGTCGAGAGTGATGGAGATTGCTTGCCCGCTACCTTCATATTTGCGGAAACAAATAGTGGAGTCGGTTACCAGAGGATTAGGAGACGAAAAACTAGAGCAATCTATTCTGGCGTTATACGACCTTGAACATGAAGCCGATCTGAAAACTGCAAGCTCAATTGGTTTTCATGGAATTATGAAAAGAACACATGCTTCAGTGACAGATCACCTAGACGATCTCAAGCGGACTTTGTTCTGCCTAGGCCCAGATTATCAAGAGCGAAGGCAGGGGGCATTTTGTGGTTTGGTGATCCTTGGAGAAAGCGAGTATATCCGGACTGCTAAAGAGCCATGGGAGAGAGGAAACCAGTTTGAGGTACCTATTGGGATACATGGAAAATCGAATATCCCATTTGTTCACTTTCTTCTTGGCAATTGGAAAGATTGCAAGTCAATAATTTTTGAAGGAATCAATGAAGCCGACGAAAAAGCAATATCAAATGTATGGGAAGAGCTATGTCTCCTTGCTCATAGTTTTGAAGAGCCAAGAACAGAAGCGCTTCAGTTTCTTGAGGGCAGATCAGATACAACAGCCGGACCAAATATTCTTAGATTTATATCGAGAGAAAAACCCGGGAGTAAACTTCTCTTAGATCTCTGCATTTCTGCTCTTGTCAGAGGTGATCAAGATGTTTACGGCCCAACTCCAAAAGTTGCAGCAGAGTTGCTGGCAAACCATTTCGCTGGAGATGCTGAAGTCAAGAAACTTATTCCTCCAGTGATTGATTCAGGTCGTCGTCTGAATTCATATGTATTGGTGTCTCTCTGTGAGGGATGGCCAGATAGCGAAGAGATTGCCAGCACTATGCAACTGCTTCGAAATCGTGTGGAGCACCTTAGCCCGTGGTCATACTATGCAGTCGTATGCGCTAGGAGCTCTACAGAGAAGGTTTCAATGATGTTACTGGACGAATTAGCGAATTTCTCATCTGGATATGGTGGGCGGCTTCATCTCTTAGTACGGCCCTTGCTACGAAGGATTCGAAAAGATGAGGAATTAGCTGTTTCGCTGAAGAAGCGTTTGTTCTCCAATCCCACACCGTCAGAAAAAGCATCCATACCGCGTCTTCTTGCAGCGAGTCAGGGGGTTTCGAATGATGTGAGAGATTGGTGTACGGAAGAACTTAATCGACAGGTCTGCGAGGATGTTATTCCAGAGCTCGGGGCAGATCTTTTCGAAGGGACGCTACGTCCAGTCAGGCATTCTCTCTTGGACATCCTTGCTGAGCGATAGGTTGGGGCATTTCTTCAAGATAACACGATGGTAAAGTGCAGTTGGGCTGATTCACGGTCTTTATAACGGCTCTCAGGTATAGAACCCTTTCAGTGATGCCTAAGGCTAGCAGAATCCCGAGCGGTTCAACTTCCCAGACCTTCATTTTGTCCCCTCCGTATTGATTCCGATCGTCGATGCCTGTTGTTTCGAAATCATCTGATTTCTGGACGGGGTAAGTCGAGTTCTTGGTTCCATGCGTTCGAGCACGTACGGAAAGACAGGTGGCAGGTGTTGTGGGCATCGATACGCTGGTTAGATGACGGTTCTACGCCCTCCAGCCGGCTCACCCCCACTCCAGCCGAGTTTAGCGCGAAGCGGGCACCATCTCGAATGAACGGCAGCTTTCCGGCATGGAGAGTGCCTTAGCGACTGTCGCAAAGTGGCCGGAAGCAGCCGTTCAGACCAGCGAGAAAACCTCAATCCAGCGCCAAGCCTTACCCGATTCGGGGAGTCAATTAAGACTCGAACGACACCTTTCGCCTTGGGCAATTAGGGCGGCTGGTTTGAGTAGAATACGCAGGGGGCGAACCTACGGCTCGCTGATTAAGTGAGACAAAAGGCCTATTTTCAAAGGGTTCGTTATTGCGAATGCTTCCTAACTTTCGTCTGATAAATCGACGGCTTGGAGAGTTTCTATGCAATCGATTGATTCTGCCAAATTCAATGGTTTGTGATGCCTTTTAGCACAGTCATTTGGGGTGAACCCCAGCTGTCGGCTTGACATCAGCCACCCGACCGGTTCACACTCCCCGCAGTAATTCAGAGAGCGCGAGGGTTCTGGCCCATTGACCGCTCGGCAACCTGGTGATAGCCGCCAAGGTGCCAATGCCAGCCCGGAAACGGGGCCAATTCGGCTCACAAGCAAACAAGGGCATGAGATCCCTCGTCAAGGGATTTTAGTCTCTCTCCATTGCATCTCCGGGTTTTCTGGGCCAGGACTCTCCTTATTTACCTAAGGAGGATGAGCCATGTCTCCGTCTTTTCGCAACACGTTCCTTCACGCGTCGGGAGGCATACCCGCTCCCTACGCAACCGCCGAAGACTTTCCGTACCTCCGGACGCGGCTTTGCCCCTTCCTTTACAACATCATTCCCTTGCCAGGGACTGTGGAGGAGACCGAAGCGATCCCATTCGGAGTGAAAGTTCAGGAGCGGATCCAACACGGTCTGATATTTCTCAAAACCTTGGCACAGTTGCAGTCACACTGGAACAAACTTCCGACCTGTTTGGTGCTGGGCCCAAACCGATGCATCGAGTTCACGCCCGACGGAAGAGTTATTGACTCGGAGATCGCAGAAGAGGGCTACGAGGTTGCGAACTATCTCGCCCCTTGGGCCCCGCTAGAGCGGACGGGCTGGTGGAAGCGGAGAAGCCAGCGCCTTTTATTCTTCACGGAACCAGAAAATCCCGTGCTGCTCATCAACGTCCGCAAAGGGGGACGAGAGGCCACGCCTGAGGAGCTTGACCTTTTCGCCGGCGCAACCCCTGACGGGATCCCGCAAAGGTTAACGTGGTGCGCGATCTGCGCCGAATTGAAAGGACAGTGCCTCGATCCAAGCCCCCAGCTCCATGGGGTCCTCACGTCAGTGTCGTGCCGCTGCGAAAACGATAATCGCTGTGCTCGGTGCTTTCTGCCGCTTTATCGGAGAAAACTCAATGCAAATTACTACAACGAATCGGACGGTCAGGTTTGGCATGTTCCCGGCTCGATCTGCGAGCGCCATCGATGCGGTGCGCCGCCCAGCCTCAGTGCAAGCGGCGAACAGCACGAAGTTGGGAAAGTGATAGCGAGACAGCTCATCGAATGCGAGAAAGGAGCAGCGTATGAAGCGACACCAACACGCGCCGACAAGAGAAGACTTTGACAGACACGAGGTTGGCCTGATCGAAGAGGCGTTTGGGGATTGGGATGTCAAATACCCATGGGCAGATGAAATGATTCGGGAAGACTACGTTGAGAGAGACAAGAGGCCGATTTTTCAAAGGGTTCGTTATTGCGAAGGTTTCCCCGCTTTCGTGCGATAAATCGCCGGCTTGGAGAGTTTCTATGCAATCGATTGATTCTGCTCAATTCAATGGCTTGTGATGCCGTTTTGCACAGTGATTTCTCAAGAAGTTTGAGAAAGGCATCGCCCAATACATTGGATCAGGTCAGAAAAGTTTCCTTGGTCAGCTTGCTTTATTGCAGAGAGTGCCGCGATTTAGATTAGCGATTGGATCGCGAGGGACGATTCAGGGGTTCGAACGGCACAGTTGGATTGAAGCGATTGGCGGGGTTCAAGGGATTGTCTGGATTGTATTGATTCGTGGGATTGAACGGATTGTTGGGGCTGAACCGATTCGCGGGATTGACTGGGTTGCCGGGATCAAAGCGGTTCGCCGGGTTGAAGGGATTGTCGGGCGCGTAGGTCTGTGCGGGATTCAGCGGGTTGTCGGGGGCATACTGATTGGCGGGGTTGAAGATGTTGAAGTCGCGCTCGTACTTCTCGTCGAAGCCAGGATCGGCTAACGCGAAAGGGATGGAGGAGATCAGCGGCAGGAGAAACAAGAAAACAATCCACATGACGATCCTCCGAACAGGGGGCAGCATGTGTAAGAATCCTAATCCCCAACTGGAGATCAGTACAAGTAGGGTACAAATGGTTGCTGACTTCGACCTTCCTTCACTTTCAATTCCCTCTAGGTTGCGGGGAGGCTGTGGGGAGTACTGATTCGCTTTCTTTCGTCCGATATGACTGTCGAATCAACTGGGCAAGATCGATTCCACAGATCGAAGGGCCACTCACCCACGCATCCTCAATTGACCCAATGAAGTGCTGCGCACAATCATCTCCGTTGACAACAAAAGAATTTTGCTCGTCTGCGTTGAAACCCCAATAGGCCTTGAATCGCTCCCCCTCATACCATTCTCTGGTTGTGAAACTGGCTAGCTCCCCGGAGCAAATGCGTATCCATGCTGTAGTCTTCATGGGTAATTCATAGACGTCATAGCCCCACTCGATACTCACTGACACTTTGCCAAGCCTATTAAGATGTGGCTGGCTCAACAGCACATCGGAAGGAGGCAATTTCGGAACGGGGCATGAAATAAACTGGGCAACAGCCAATGAAAAGGGCCAATCAAGCGTCGCCAACTTTGCCAGTGCTACGTCCCAATCAAGTTTGACATGTAGTCTATCGGCACATCTGGTAACGCCTGCAATAAACTGCTTGGGGCTCTTGATTTTTTTCACGTCGGTCAAGGTAACCCAACGGTGACGAGAACGAGCGCCCAGAGCCTCAGTCAATTTGCGGGCACATAACCTAAAAACACCGCTCTGGGTGCGACTAACGACGATGGCATCGCTCCACGGGAAAAAGAGGGAGGAAGGGCCTACTTGCAGAAGAACGACGGTTCGGCTACGAGTGAAGCTGATAGGGCTACTCAATGATTGGGGCGCCTGAGCCATAGTATCTGTCCTTTCATTATGATCGGAGGAGTTCTGTGAGATTCGTGCCCTGTCGACCATTCCCCTGATACGGCCGACGTGAGAAAACCAGTACCCCCTCGCTTCCTCGAACTCCTCCTGCGAATAAAAGTTTTCCCTCGCGGGCGCGTCCGGGAGATTATCCCTTCTTCCCTCCGCCTTCGACCGCTTGGGAGCTGATGATAGGGGATCCCTCGCCGTACTGCCTGGAGCAGTCTTCGTTGACGGGAACGATGGTTTGCCGAAGATCCTCAACCCTTCCGAGTAAATTGGGTCGTCCGGTCCTGCTAATCCGAGATCGGTAATCTTGCCCATGGCAGACTCTCTCCAAATGTTCATTTGCACATAGCCGTTTGACCCGAACGTCCTGATCGACGCGTAATACGGAAACGCGGAGCGGTTAATTCCCCTGCTTCAGGCTCACTACCAACCGATTCGACCGCAGCCAGATCAGGAAATCGCTACCTAGCCTGTTATGTACGCCATGTGGGCGTTCCTGGTTTCCTCATCCCAACTCATCGCGCACTTCGATGTGGTCTCGGGCCGCTGTAGCCGCGTTCGATGACTTCGAGATCGCTCCAGAGAAGTGGCTGCTTCTCGTCCAGGAGTTGCCGAAGCATGGTGTCCGCACTGCTGCCTGACGCAACAAGGCCGGCGAGCTGCGGAACCAGTTCTCGCGTCAGGAGTAGATTGTCCCGCTCCGCATCTTCTGTGTAGCGCAACAGAACACCCAGGTGACCGAGCCAGTCAGGAAAGGGCGATTTCTGAGCGATCAAGTCCAATCTGCAGCCACGCACGGCTTCCTGGATGGCCTTCTGTTCAGATTCTGGCCAGCCGCCAGATGGTGGCACGGGACCATTCACAGCGGCTAAGCGAGTCGATGTTTGCCCTGGCCCGCTGTGAACGAGCCACTCTGGTTTGTCTGGGGACAATCCTTTTGCTAACGCCTTGAGGCCCCAGCGAAAGACCATGTGACCGCACGCCGTGCACACCAGGTTCCAGCACCATTGCTCACGCGCGGCCAGTAGAGAAAGGCTCTCGAATCGGTTCACATTCGCCGCCATCTTTACACTCGATCCTCTGTCCAATAACTTGTTCGGCTCTTCATGTCTTCTTCTCACTCTCCTGCTGCGCACGATCTTCTGCTGTGAATGATACGTCTTTGTTACGATCCGCTCGGTAGTCGGCGACTCTTGCAGACGCAGATGCCCAAGCCGCAGCGGTTCCCTGAGCGGACCTGCAAAAGCGTATGGCGGCATCTGCGTGAATACCGCTGGCCAGGGCATCACCGATTGCCGCTAGGTCCGCACTCAAGAAGACGAACTGCCATGCGGATTGTTCCTGCTTTTCCCGTATCATTTTCGCAATCTGATCTTTCCGGAACTCGCGACTGGCATTCTCCTGACCATCCGTGATGATCACCATGACCACCCGCGATGGCTGCTCCTGATCCTTTATCTCCGCAAGGCTCTTCTCCAGATCGTTGATGCCACGTCCCATCGCGTCCAAGAGTGGCGTGCTTGCGCGTGGCACGAACGTTTGTCGGGTCAATTCCGGAACTGTTCCCACGGGTCTGAACTTGTGTATGACCTCGTATGGGTCCTGAGAATCGAATTGGACGAGTGTGAGCGTCGCTTCACCTGGTTCAGCTTTCTGCTGAGTCAGGAACGCATTGAATCCGCCAATGGTATACTCGCGGATCGATTCCATCGATCCCGTACGATCAAGAATCACCGCAATATGGGTGGAGTCGTGTTTCATCTCCCGTATCCTTCCTGTTGAACGAATGACTATGCTGACCGGTCTCTCCCGCTACTGCAGACTCAAAGTGTCCGCATGGCCATTTGCTCCCTGCTTGTGAATATTGCTTTCACGTGTTTCCCCTCGTGCGTGCCTTCGGCTATGGGGCAGGGAGGTTTCCCCTCACCAGGCCTATGGGCACTGCTCCCATGGGAGGCTCGGTTTGCCGAAGTGTCCGTAGTTGGTCGTCTGCCGGTAAATTGGTCGCTTGAGGTCAAAGCGTTCAATGATGGCGCCAGGCCGAAAATCGAATTGCCTCACAAAGTCCGCCGCGGCTTCCTCATCCCCGGTTCCGAAAGTGTCGACCTTGACTGAGACCGGTTGTGCGACGCCGATGGCGTACGCAACCTGCACTTCGGCTTTTCGTGCCAAGCCTGTTTGAACCACCTGACGAGCCACATACCGGCAAAAATAGGCGCCAGTGCGGTCGACCTTCGAGGGATCCTTCCCGCTGAAGGCGCCTCCCCCGTGCCGGCCAGCGCCCCCATAGGTGTCCACGATTATTTTGCGCCCAGTCACGCCGCAGTCCGCGGAGGGCCCGCCTAGGACGAAGCTGCCGGTAGGATTGACGAGCACCTGCGTGTTCCGCGTGAGCCATTTACCGAGCACACGAGGCACGAGCTGCTCGTTGACGTAAGCACAAATTGCCTCCTGACCGATGGCGGTAGTGTGTTGCGTCGACACCAGAACCGTCGAGACTGAGATGGGCGTGTTCCCTTCGTAGAGGACCGAAACTTGGGTTTTGGCGTCTGGCCGCAACCACGGAACGGCGCTGCTGTGTCGATCGTCGGCCAAGGCCCGAGCCAAGCGGTGGGCGAGCAGAATAGGCAGGGGCATTAACTCCGGCGTCTCGTCGGTGGCGTAGCCGAACATAATGCCTTGGTCGCCGGCGCCTTGCTCGCCCGTGTCCTTCGTCACGCCCTGCGCGATCTCTGGCGACTGTTTGGTGATGAATTGTAGGACTTGAACCCTGTCCGCGTTGAACGGCTCCGTGGGATCCGTATAGCCGATCGCTCGAATGGCCTGGCGCGCGACCTTCTCGTGATCTAGGGTGGCTCGCGAGGTGATCTCGCCTGCCAGCACGACGACATCGCTTTTGCAGAGGACCTCGCAGGCCACCCGGCTCGCGGGGTCCTCCGTGAGATAGGCGTCCAGGATCGAGTCGGCGATGAAATCGCACACCTTGTCGGGATGGCCTTCGGCAACGGATTCTGACGTGAAGATCGACGGTGTGTGGTTGATGATCCCAGAAGATACGTTTTCACTCGACATTGTGTAACCCCCTCTTAAAGAAATTATTTACAGCCAGTGGCAAGGCCTGTAACGCCTCGAGCGCCAGGTCCTGGACCTTAGATTCGTGGATGATCGGGAAGAGCTTATTCTGAATCTCGGGACGACCACGATTGATCTCATCGAAGATCACCGCCCCTGCGCCCCACACGGCGGCCGGCGTCTTGACGTACTCCAGGCGCCAGTCCTTGCCACGCAACGAGAATCCGACCAGATCGTTGAAGTTGAGTAGGTTAGCGTTGTAGTAGCGGAGTTCCAGCCCCAGGGCGACAGCGACCCTGGTGAGGAGCAGGTTCTTAGCGGTCCCGTGGGGACTGATTAGCAGTAGCGTCTCTTCGATGGCTAGGGCCGCCACTAAAATCGGGGCAATCCCGTCGAGTCCCTGCACACCGAGGCGCTTGAACGGACTGACCAGTGCGTGGGGTGGCGCTTCCGCCAACCCAGCTTTCACCTCATCGGCGAGCACCACACGAGTGGCCCTAGCCATGGGTCACCTCCTGTTCTGCAACGGAGGCCCACGGGCCGAGCCTGGCATGAATCCACATTCTTGCTCTCCTCTTTAGCCGCGTTGGCAAGGTGCCGGGGGCGGCAAGCTGGACTCAAATCCCCCCAGCCCGTGAGGTGGGCCAGCCCGTTCCATCAGCGCAACACAACCAGTATTGGTATCGCGTCTCTCCCTACCCACACGATGGCGTCTTGGTGGTACCGAATGCCGAGCGTCCGTGCCGCCTCGAGTTCCACCCCAAGCGCGAAAAAGCTTTTCTCTTCCGGCCACGCGCCGGTCGGATCGGCTCCCACACCATCAATCACCTCGATCGCCAATGCTTTCAATTCCGTGCCTAGGCGCGCGTGCGCGGCCTCGTTGTCCTCGAGGCTTAGAGCCTGGCCCAATGGGTTGTAGGCGGTGAGAAACACGCCGCACCGGTAACCCGACGAGGCGTACAGCCGCTCCAGCGCGTCCGATCGCGTATCGATGCGTAAGGTGATGAGGTCAAGACCGTGACTGAAGCGATAGTCGGCAGCGAGATACGCAGTGATCTTGTCGGTCTGAATTTGAGAGTGCGCTAACAAAAAACCCTCCTTAGGATGGAGGGTTGACGCTTCCCGTTTGGTTGCTCACTAAGGAGCCACATCCGCTTGCGCGATCCACCTTGCCCGGGAAGGGCAGGTTGGCTTGGGCGTCAACCCAAATCTGAATGTAGGTGGGTTTGTACAGGAACGCGACGGGAAAAGCTACTGTTTTTTGTGTCGGGTTTACTGCGGTTAGGAGGTTGAACAGCCGAAATGCGATAGAGCGCTGATTTCAGATACGTATCTCATGTTTTATTTTCCCGTGGAAGCCTTACGGGGAAGGGGTGTGGGTTAGCGCGTCGCCTCTACCCGGCTGTTGGAGTCGCATCCTTGGCTTATTTGCGTGGTCTAATGAGCCTGTGTACACCCTTGCCGCAGGGAAGTCTTTCAGGTTTAGATTGTGAGCAATCTGACAGATGACTTGGCAGTGTGAGCCGTTGAGAAGCGTCACAGCTTCGGGGAAGGCAGACATATCCAGGACGCTCGTGACCTCCTCTTCCGCGAGGATGGCCGCATCCGGGGGTGCTGCGTCAAGATGGGACCGAAGCAGTCTGAGCATGAATTGTCCCTGTGATTCATGCATTGCAGGCTCTGGGGACACGCCTTCAAGAGCTCCAAGGCGGACACTGATAGTCGGCGACATCAATTCGATAGATATTGTTCCGTTTAGGAAACCGTGTGTAACAGATAGTGGATATTCCCGCTGCGTAGAGGGAAGCAAGGCTTGAAGAATGGCTCTGAAGATTGTGGTTTTCCCCCAAGCGGAGGACTCCTCAGTTATTATGTTCAGTCCAGGGACGAACTCGAGATCGAGTTGTTCCCAGCAACCGACATGCAGCAGCGTGACGCGTCGTATTGCCGGCACAATTTCAATGGATCTCGTTATGCTCATTCTGTCTTTGGCGCTATCTAACAATTTTGAGTAACCCCCTTTATCATCCCAGTAGCTCACGATGAACACAGTCGCTGTCAGACATCTAGCCTGTGCGGGAGAGATTCCATGCAATCCCGTGGCCCTCAAACAGGCTGCAGTGGTACGTGACAGGACGGCAGACAGGGGAGCAACGATAGGTTCGAATCGAGAAGGGCATGGGAGCCTCGCAGGGTGGCGTATTGTAGGCTGGTACTGGACATGTCGCAATGGACGGCCAGAGAATACGTGCATATCAAGGCTGAAGCGATTTTGAGGGGCACCCGTCAAGTGCGTCCGTGAGGAGGTGTCAATGTCACTTTGTAAAAGGAAAAGGGTTTGCTGTTGAACAATGCTCATGCTGAATCAGCCAGGCATCCCCCTGCTTTCTGAAAATCGTCGTGCATTGGCCTTGGTTCGTCTGCAAGACGGCCCCGCCGCTTCCTAATTTGTACTCATATTCGTAGGTGCCCCAACCTGAATAACCAGTGACGCTGGTTTTTATGTTTGTGACTCTGGACGAGATACCAATGGGTTCTCCGAGATTAATGCGTTCCAGCACATCGGAAAGGTACTTTTCTGTATCCTTCAACGATTCCGACTTTCCGTTATTGATCCCTTCGTAATCTTGAGAATAGAAACGAAGGATAGATTGGGAATCTTTTGTGTGAGGGAATTCGGTATTGGCATTGGCGAGGTCAACAAGTTTTTGCTCGATGGCGGCTTGTTCCTGGGTATTCCCGCCACGGGTTTGTTTGTGCTCACCGCCCGTTGATTCCTCTTTGCCAGTGCACCCCTGGTTGAGAATCAATACGAAGAGACAGGCAATTGCTCCAGCAAGTAATTTCATGTGGAAGTCCTTTGATGGGAGGGCCGAATAACGTAGGGCATGGGAGCCTCGCAGGAAGGCGTATTCTAAGAGGATGCCAAAGGAGTCGCAAGGGGCGGGTAGGGATAATGGTTGTTTGGAGGGCGCGATCTGACCATACTACTCTCCTTTCAGCCTCTGACAGTTGGAGTGTGATCCCGTAAGCTCCCCCAATCAGAGACGGCCTGAAGGGGGTGCTTTCCGGTTCAGGGGAAGGGCTATTCCCGTCTCTTCTTTCTCCATTCCCACGTCCCACGGCGGTACCGGTTGTGGGTCAGCCCACAGCCCTTTCCGTCCCTCTCGTGCTTCGTGTTCTAATCCTTCAAGCACCGTATCTCTCGGTGCATACTTCCGGTACCACCAGCACCAGCCTTCCTTGACGAGTGTGTGATTGATATTTGTCCCATCGGGCAGGATTACGTCTCCAATGGTGCGCGTGTATTTGTCGTAGCCGTGTGACTGGATCGTCACGTCCTTGCCGAAGGCCAACTCTGATGCGGCTTGCTTGGCTCGCTTGCCATATGCTTGGGCCTTCTCCGGGCAATCAATGCCGTTCAGGCGGACGCGTTCAGCGCGGTTGTTGTGGAGGACTTCAATGGTATCGCCATCGAGGACGGAGACGACGGAGCCCGAGAACTCGTGAGCGAGTATCGGACTTGCGAAGAGGAGTGAAACGACTGTGGCCAAGACCATGAGCATGACGCGCATGCTACCACGTTCTGGCAAACCACTGACCGTCTGAGCACGGTTCACGCCTCCAGATCACTGCAAGCGTTCTCCCAAACCCGTCTCCTATCAAAGTGGCAGGTCGGAAGAGGAACCTCCGTGCCACCCCTTGCCTTGAGCCAGCAGCAACGGATTCTGTGAGCGGGTCAGTGACGGACCTTCCTCGGCGATGCTGAGTCTCTCCTTCTCGTGACTGGGACACAGGGGGAGCTAAGTGCTTAGCCCCACCGACCATCTCGACAGCATGTCGATAGCAGCAATCCAAGCGCTGCGAGCCATCGCGGCCCACAGTAAAGTTGATCCAGCCGCATCTCTGGCAATGGATCCCGCTCATCCGACCATTCTTACAGGGAGAAACCCATCATGCATCACACACTGCATCTCACGCGCGCTCCTTTCTATCTCTTCCTGATCTGGCTCCTCTTTAATCAGACCGCCTGTATCACGGTCACCGATCGGGTGATCCCTGGTCCGACCCTCAGGCAGGAATCCGCCGTCACGTCACAGGGAGCACCTGAAGCTCACCATCTGATCCATCCAGATCATCAGGGATGGACTGTCAGTCTGACTCAGCCCTTGCTCCGTCATGTCAAGATCGTGCGGAGTGAACGGAAAGAGCAGTATGCGTACTACCCCAATCCTTTCGCAATTCCAGCGGGGCTGTTCGCCTGCCCATCTTCCGTGTGGGGTTGGTTCTGGAGCGCGGTCGCCACCATTCCAGATCCCACGCGCCAACTTGAACAACGGAAGGCGTTGGCGGACTTCACCTTCGCGAGTTGCCTGATGGCGTTGTCGATCGTCCGCACTGAGCGAAAGGTAAAGGATGTCGAAACGGTCGTCGAGCACAAGCAGGAACCGGATTCGCGTCCTCTCACGGAAGGGCGCGTCACCCTCTCTTGGCAGGGGACACGTGACGTCAGCGTGCCATATCCAGTCACGGCAGACGGACGAGCCATCGTTCGGGTGAGTCATCTGGCCACGGCGTTACAGCAGCACGAGGTCTCGTTCACGGCGGTGGCGTATGGCCGGATGGAACTGGTCGCGTGGCACCGCGATCAGGTGCTCCGTCGCTGGCCCGTTGAGGTGACCGCAGAGCAGCTTGAAGCGGCGATTCGGATGGAGATGCCCGTCGTGGCTCCCCGCAGCCGGTGGCCACGCTCACTGGTGTTTAAGATCGCAATGGAATCCCTCCCGGCGGGTCTGACCGATCCCCTCAGCACCGTGCAAGGGTTGCTGGTGCAGCAAGGTCTGTCCGTCGTGGCCTCGGATGCCCAACATCCTTTGGTCCGGCGGGAACTTGAACGGAACCTCAATGGCCTCGTCGAAGATGACCCGGCCATCGGACTGGGCCATTGGCGCGCGGCCACCCTCCTGGTCATACTCAGTGGCTATGGTGACGCGAACCAATCAGGCGTGAGCTTGTCTTGTCTCAACATCCAGACGCGAGAACTGCTTACGCGCATTGATGTGGTAGCAGGCCCAGAGGGGCTGTCCGGTGCCTTGGATGTCCTCGCGATACGTTTTCAGGATCTGCTTCGACACCTACCGAATCACGCAATTCCCTCAGGACGATAACCCGCTCCTCACTCCCAACGCGGGCCAACTCCGGCTCGCTGACTATCGTTAACCCTTTTCCACTGGAGGTTCTTATGGATACACAGCTGAGTTTTGACCCTGCCAACACCTGGCCCCTCACCGATCTCAATGCGCTCTCAGTGACCGGTGCGCTTGTTCAGGAGCCTGACTTACTGGTGGGAGCCACGGGTGAATTAGTAGCCGTGGCGGTACTCGCGATTGAAGGCAAGCTGCAAGCGAACGCTTCTGGCACGATGATCCGGCACACCTACTTCGTCCACGCCTTTGCCATGAGCCCCGTCGCAGACTGGCTGGCCACGATGCGGGCCGGCACCCGCCTGCGGATTATCGGGTCTCTGGACTATCTATGCCGCGACGACGCTCCGACGGTTGCCGAACGGGTGGTCCTCTCGATTCGCATCGAGGAACTCGCGCTACATGCCTGACCTCGACAGTCCGTTCCGTTTCATCGGTGTCTTTACCCGCTCGGGCCAAGGGAGGCCCGGGCCATCACTCAAGACTTGTTGAACCCTATATCTGGAGGTGTTCGATGACAACCTATCCCCCGTTCGACGCGCTTCGTGCCTGTATTCGTGAGGCTCGTACCCAAGGCCACGTGGTGACGGCGCCGGCCCTTGCGAAACCGCGCTTTCGTGCGGT
>ERZ1292633.2371-Hain-H41-02um-R1-2371-length-19346-cov-61_pt1 | contig 19346 bp, 16 predicted proteins | sample MGYA00564406_ERZ1292633 | MGnify/ENA primary metagenome ERZ1292633 (study PRJEB36523, sample SAMEA6512639) | groundwater metagenome | collected 2019-01-08 | study: AquaDiva: Metagenomics assemblies of 32 groundwater samples
GCAGGCGCCGATGAGGCGCACCTGGCCGTGAGCGGGATTCCGCTTCGATTGAAATAAAAGGGGGGAATGGGAATGTCGCTACAGGCCGTCTGTGACCGGATTCAATTGCCTGATCTCCAGCTGTTAGGAAAAGCCCAAGCTCGATTGGATTGCCTGACTAAACCTCAAGGCAGTTTGGGGCGATTGGAGGAAGTCGCGGCGCGCTATGTGATGGTGACAGGGGAACTGAAACCGGCGATCCCCCGTGGTGTCGTCTTCACCTTTGCGGCGGATCATGGCGTCACCAAGGAAGGTGTGAGTGCGTATCCGAGAGAAGTCACGCCACAGATGGTATTGAACTTCCTGCGCGGGGGTGCGGGTGTAAATGTGTTGGCCCGTCATGCCGGCGTGGGCGTGCGCGTGGTGGACATCGGCGTCGATCATGATTTCGGAACGATGCCGGATCTGATCTCGAAGAAAGTGATGCGGGGGACGCGCAATTTGCTCGTCGAGCCGGCGATGACTCGCGCTGAAGCGGAGCAGTCCGTCTTGATTGGAGTGGAGCTTGCGACGCAGGCGGCACAGGAAGGCGTTGGCCTCATCGGTACCGGCGATATGGGAATCGGGAACACGACGCCGAGCGCGGCGATCACGGCGGTGATGACTGGACGGCCGGTTTCTGAAGTGACCGGGCGTGGGACCGGAATCGACGATGCGGGGCATGCGAGGAAGGTGGCGGTGATCCAGCAGGCGCTCGATCTGCATCGCCCTGATCGAGCCGATGCACTTGACGTGTTGGCCAAAGTGGGCGGATTGGAAATCGGCGGGCTGGCCGGTTTGATCCTCGGTGCCGCGGCCGAGCGCGTACCGGTGGTGCTGGATGGGTTCATTGCCGGAGCCGCGGCATTGATTGCCGTGGGTCTTCAGCCGCGTTGCCGCGAGTATCTCATCGCGTCGCATCGTTCCGTTGAACGGGGACATGCGGCGATCTTCGATCATCTCGGCGTGAAGCCGTTGCTGGATCTCGATCTGCGTCTCGGTGAAGGCACCGGCGCCTGTTTAGGTATGAGCTTGGTCTGTGCGGCGCTCAAGATCTACACCGAAATGGCAACATTCGGTGAAGCCGGCGTGTCGGAGAAAGCCTAAGTCCCATGGGGACGCTCGTTCGTCCATTCATATTTGCCTGGCACTTCCTGACCGGGATTCCGTTGAGCCGTGCCTTGCATGAACCGACGGCTGTCGAGTTGGCGAGGTCAATGGCCTGGTACCCGGTGGTTGGCTTGCTGATCGGTGGTGGGTTGGTTCTCGCCGACATGGGATTGTCGAGGGTGTTCATCTCTGCAGTGGGGAATATCCTGCTGATTGTCCTGGTGGTGGTGCTCACACGCGGATTACACCAGGATGGATTGGCCGACACATTGGATGGTTTGGCAGGAGGAAAGACGCCGGCTGCACGGTTGCCCATCATGCGTGACCCGCGTATCGGTGCCATCGGCGCGACGGGACTCTTTCTCTCGTTGCTGCTGCGTTATGCGGGACTCATGGCACTGCCTCAGGCTCTGCGAGTTCCTGCATTGTTCTGCATGCCGGCCTTGGGGCGTTGGGCGATGGTGGCCCTGGCCTGGACCTCTCCATACGCACGGGCCGAAGGGGGACTGGCGGCTTCGTTCTTGACGCATCTGTCCTGGCACCATGTCGTAGTCTCAACGGGGATTCTCGCCGCAGGACTGGGATGGGGATTCGGGTTGTTGGGTACGCTGGTCATTCTGTTGGCAGGATCTATTGTGGTGATTGTGGCGTGGGCTGGTTGCCGTTCCTGGTTTGGCGGGATTACGGGAGATACTCTCGGCGCGACGAACGAGGTAGTCGAAATCCTGTTCCTGCTGCTTATTCCGTCACTGCTGTTACTCCTATGACAGGGAGTGAATTGGTGCTCGCGGCAGGCCTGGATCTGATCATGGGCGATCCCCGCCGGCTTCCTCATCCTGTTCGTGCGATGGGTCAGGTCATTGGATGGTACGACAACCGAGTGAGAGGAATTTGTCGGAGTCCTCTCGCGCTGCGCCTCGCAGGAGGGGTCCTTGCCTTGGGGCTGCCGGCACTGGTTTATCTGTTGGCGCGTTGGATGGTGGTGGAAGCTGGAGCCGTGGCTGAATGGCTCGGGCTCGTTGTGACAATCGGTCTGGCCTCAAGCACGCTTGCCGGACGTGATCTGTGGGATCATGTGCAGGCAGTGAAGAAGCCGTTGCAGCGGGGAGATATTGTCGGTGCGCGTCAGGCTGTGGCGATGATTGTCGGCCGAGATACGCAAGAGCTGTCTGAATCAGAAGTCGTTCGTGCGACTGTCGAGACAGTGGCGGAGAGCACAGCGGACGGAGTGATCGCGCCGCTGTTCTATCTTATGCTCGGCGGGCCGCCGTTAGCCTTGGCCTACAAGGCGGTGAATACGCTGGATTCCGTGGTTGGCCATCGGGATGAACGGCATATCGATTTTGGCTGGGCCTCAGCTCGACTCGATGATCTGGTCAATTGGATTCCCGCTCGGTTAGCCGCGGTGCTGCTGCTCCTTGCTACATGTCTGGTTACGCTCAAGCTGAATCGTATGATATGCGGTTGGCAGGTGTTGCGACGCGATGGTGGCAATCACCCCAGTCCGAATAGCGGGCGGCCGGAGGCGGCGATGGCCGGTGCGCTTGGCGTGCAGCTGGGCGGGACTAACTATTATGATGGGATGGCGAATGAACGTCCGATCCTTGGCGGTGGCCGGCGAAACTTGGTCGTAGGGGACATCACGCTCGCGGCTCAATTGATGGGGGTGGCGAGTCTGTTGGGTGTGATGATCGGAGCGGGAGTATTGTGGCTCCAGTAAAGAAACCTGTTCACGGCGGCGATGTGTACGCGGCGTCGCGCGAGCTCGGGCGGGATGTCACCGAGCTTATCGATTTCAGCGCCAGTATCAATCCACTGGGGCCTTCTCCGAAAGTCTGGCGCGCCATCACCGGGGCACGTCATCTCGTCCCGCATTATCCCGACCCGGAGTGCTGGGATCTTCGTCAGGCGCTGGCCAGCCTGTGGCGCGTCGAACCCGCAGGGATTCTGATAGGGAACGGCTCGATAGAATTGATCCATGCCCTTCCGCGGGCGCTCAAGATCAATCACCTATTGCTGGTCCAACCGACATTCTCCGAGTATGCCGCGTCGATGGCGCGGGCCGGCGGGCGCGTCACGTCGGTGTGTGCAGATCGAGATGAACAGTATGCGTTGCCCATCGATCGTCTGTGCCGGTTACTGGAACGGCCGACAAAGGGATCGCGGGCGTTCGATGGGATCTTGTTGTGCAATCCCAATAGTCCGACGGGGCAGGCGTGCGGGGCTGAGGATGTGATGAGGCTGGCGCGCGCCGCGCAGCGACGGGGCGTTTGGTTGATTGTCGATGAAACGTTCGCAGACTATTGCCCGGAACGGTCTATCCTTCCGCTGGCATCTTCATGGTCCAGGGTGGTGGTGTTACGGAGCCTGACCAAATTCTATGGATTGCCGGGATTGCGGGTTGGGTATGCGGTCGCGGCCCCTATCGTTATCCAACAATTGCGCAGCGAATTATCGCCCTGGTCCGTCAACGCCATGGGCCAGGTGGCCGCGTTCGCGGCTTTGCACGATACGGCCCATAGCAGGAGGAGTCTCCGGTTCGTCGTGAACGAGCGGGCTCGAATGGCCAACGCGCTTGCGCTCTTGCCGGGATGCATTGTGTTCCCGGCACACGCAAATTTCCTCTTTATGGAATTGCCGCGCGGATGGCATGGGGGAAAGCTGACTGAACAGTTGAGGCGTGAGGGGTTACTCATTCGAGATTGTTCGTCTGTTCCAGGCGCGAATCGTCGCTCGATCAGAATTGCGGTCAGGTCTCGAGAGGATAACGATCGGCTGTTGAAATCACTCTCTCGAGTATTGAGTGAGAGCCGGTCATGACGCAAGGACAATCCTCACGCATGCAGACCCGGTATCGAGTGACGGAGCAGACGCTGATCATTGATCTCGGAGGCAAGAGGCGCGTGCTCTCTTCTGCACCACAAGGCGGCGGACTCACCTCTGCGTCGTATATTCTGAATCACCAGGTGGAGTCGAATCCGATCTCGAATACGCATCCTCGATCTCACAGTGACCCTGTTCGGGCACTCCGGCGGCTCGCTATCAGGCTGGGAGTGAAGCAGGGAACGGTTGGGCTCATGACGGCCGTCCCGATGAAACAGTTGGTCACGGCCAGGGTTTCGTCTGGGTCTCTCTGGGTTGAGTGTTTTGCCACTGTTGGCGTGACGAATGCGGTGCGAGCGGGGGAGTGGCCGGAGGTCGACGGTCGTCGAAGCCAGGCCGCCGGACCGGGAACGATCAATCTTATCGTTGTGACGAATGCATGCCTGTCGAGTGTGGCAATGGTCGGCGCGGTGCAAGTTGTAACGGAGAGCAAGACCGGTGTCTTGAGAGATCATGCGGTCCCGAGTTGGACCGGCCAGCCTGGTGCCACCGGGACCGGGACCGACGCGGTGGTGATTGCCTGCCGGCTGCGTGGACAGGGCCTCTGGCATGCCTATAGTGGTACTCATACCATGATCGGTGCGTTGATCGGGCAGGCCGTCACTCGGTGTGTGACTCGGGGGTTGGCGAAAGCGAAGCAATGGCAGGAGCGGTACGCATGAAAGCCCGCGCACTCGCGGTGCTAGGAACTGGATCGGACGTCGGGAAGAGTCTGATCACGGCTGGGCTGTGCCGGCTCTTCGTCAGGGCCGGCTTTCGGGTGGCTCCGTTTAAAGCACAGAACATGTCAAATAATTCCTTCGTGACGCCTGACGGAAAAGAAATCGGGCGGGCTCAGGCGTTGCAGGCGCAGGCCTGTCGTCTCGATCCCGACGCCGATATGAACCCGATATTGATGAAGCCGGAATCGGATCGCAGTGCGCAGATTGTCGTGCAAGGGAAGGTGTGGGGCAAGGCGGAAGCCAGAACCTATTTTGAGCAGCGGGCGGAACTGGCCGAGCGCGTGCGGGAGAGCTACGAGCGACTGGCTGGTCAGTACGATGTGATGATCATTGAGGGAGCTGGGAGCGCTGCCGAAATGAATCTAAGAGACCGTGATCTGGCGAATTGGTCGGCCGTCGAACTGGCGGATGCGCGAGTCGTCCTGGTGGCGGACATCGATCGTGGCGGCGTGTTCGCGCAGGTCATTGGCACTTTGGATTTGCTGGCGCCCCATGAGCGCGCGCGGGTGATCGGCATCATTATCAATAAATTTCGTGGCGATGCGACTCTGTTTGACGATGGCGTGAGGTTTATCGAACAACGGACTGGCCTTCCCATTCTCGGGGTCGTGCCTATGTTGCGTGGCCTGATCCTGGATCAGGAGGATGCCGTCGATATTGAGCGCCATCGCCATGCCGTGTTTGCTAAGGATCGAGTCAACATCGCGGTGGTCTTGTTACCGCGTATGAGCAATTTTACCGATTTCAATCAGCTGGTCGCAGAGCCTGATGTGGTGGTTCGCTATGCTGCGGTGCCAGCAGATCTTGATGGTGCGGATGTGATTGTGATTCCCGGGACTAAGAACACGATCGAGGATCTCGCGTACGTCCGTCAGTCCGGGATGGCGGAGTCTATTGGTCGCCATGCGAGTGATGGGGCCGAGGTCGTTGGCATCTGTGGCGGGTATCAGATGCTGGGACGGAGTATTGCAGATCCTGCTGGGGTGGAAGCTGGGGGCGAGGTTGATGGACTTGGGCTGTTGGATGTGACCACGCAACTTGCTAGGACCAAGATCACACAATTGGTTGAGGCCGAGTCTCTTGAAATAGAACCGGAAAGACATCTGACTGTTCGTGGGTATTTTATTCATATGGGGCAGACGACAGGGCGAGATATGCGCCATTGCTTTCAGGTGCGTCCGCTCAATCTTGGTGGCGGGCAACTGGAGGGTAGGGAAGTTGAACGTTTCGATGGAACGATGAGCGAATCCGGCTTGGTTTGGGGCACGTACCTTCATGGCGTATTCGATCTTCCCGAATTCAGGCGGGCTTGGATGAACCGAATCCGTAGTCGAAAGGCGCTCACGCCTTTGGCCGACGCAGTCTCGCGGGATATTTCTCAGTCGCTCGGCAGTCAGCTCGATGCGTGGGCAGACCATCTGCAACTGCATCTCAAGGTCATGCCGCTCATCCAGGCTGTCTCCACTCGTCTCTAACGTGCACCCCTGTTTTCTATAGGCTTCTTGCGGTATCCGTGACCATTCAGTAACAAGAATTGTCACTTGATGCACAACCGTGCACGGACATCAGCAGTCTGCGGCGAGGGTATCCTTCTGCCCGCGTCGCTCACAATTCGTGCAGATATGGCAGCATTTGAGCGCATTCTCCTTTCCAACGTCTTTCCTGATCGTCTCTCGCTCATCCCGGCACAATAGTTGCCATTCCTCTGATGTTGTTCTCGGTTGCGGTCTCCGCACGTCCGTGTCGTCCAACCTGTGCGAAGACGCAGTGGATGAAGGGGGTTGCCGATTTTCATCGATTTCTTGCGAATGGAAAGCAAGCGACTACACTTGGGCGTGAACCACTAGATGAGCCAGTCTTGAAGGAGGAGGGGATCCTATGAAGGCACAGTTAACATCACTCATTCTTGGTGCGGCAGTGTGTGCGGCGGTGATGGGGTTTCCATCGCTTGCTCGCGCCGGCGATGAGGGCGAGACGGCAGAGTTGCTGATTGCATTACTGAAATCCGGCCGTGCGGTGGTATCGGAACATCAGGCCCTGATTAACGATCCCAGCAAAGGCAATAAGGGATTCACAGACGAATTCGTGGCTCATCAAGTCATCGAGAAATTCAAAGCGAAGACGCGTGTGGATCTGAGTCGCCCGAATGGAGTTCCGCAAAGCGGCGTCCTTCTGGCGTTGCTCGAAGCGGAACGCGAAGTGGTGTTGGAGGGACAGCCGGTGATCAATAAGCAGGGCGTCGCCTTCAAAGGATTTATTCCTGCGGTATTCGCTCGAAAGTCCGGAGAAAAGTTTTACAAGAAAACCGGCATTCGCTTGAAGTTAACGGGAACGGATTATCGCTTCCCTGGCAACAAGCCCGATGATTTTGAATCTGAAGTGTTGCGTATGTTCGCCGATTCCCGCCATCCGAAGGGACAGCAATATGCGAAGGCGACGATGGTTGGGGGCAAGCCGGTCATGCGTGTCATGGATCCGGAATATGCCGGCCCGACGTGTCTCACCTGCCATGGGGGACCGAAAGGGGAACGGGACATTACCGGAACGAAAAAAGAGGGATGGAAAGAGGGAGACCTGGCCGGCGCAATCAGCGTCGTTGTGCCGATGCGATAGGTGTAAGGATTCAACTATTCGAGCTGGAGGACGAGCATTATGAGCAAGATCGTAGTCGTCGATGATTCGTACGCTGAGTTGCAGATGATCGAAGGGTATCTCAAGGCGGCCAGCCACACCGTGGTGTCATTCCCGAATACGGACAAACTGGAAGATAAGATCGTCTCTGAAAAGCCTGATCTCATTGTGATGGATGTGGTCATGCCGGGACGGAACGGCTTCCAGGCCTGCCGCGATCTGAAAGCCGATGATCGCTTTAAGAATATTCCCGTCGTGCTCTGTACGTCAAAGGGGCAGGAGAGCGACAAGTTCTGGGGGCAACAGCAGGGCGCGAATGGGTATGTGGTGAAGCCGTTTAAGGCTGAAGATCTCTTGGCCGCCGTGAAGCGAGCGTTGAACTAGGTTTCCATAAGATACCGAACCTGGTTGTTGAAGGGAGATCATGGAACCAGCTCTCAGCACATCTCAATCTGTCGGGGTTGCCCTGGCGGAAGGTGTCAAAACACCCATTCCGTCGCGTATCTGCCTCGTAACTCTCGGGGGGGAACTGTTTGCTATCGATCTTCGTCATGTTCGAGAAGTTTTCGAACTGGAATCCGTGACACCCGTTCCTGGGATGCCGTCCACACTAGTGGGGGTGGCCAATCTTCGGGGAACGGTCATGCCGTTGGCGGATTTACGTCCGTCGCTCGGGATTCCGTCGACCACGTCACTGTCATTTGTGGTGGTGGTGCGCCATGGTCAGCAGCAGGTCGGCATTCTGATCGACGCGGTGCCGGAAATCCGCACGATCCATCCCGACGATCTGTTGAACGCGACGTCAAGAGGATTATCGGAGTCACGGCCATTCCTTTCAGGACTGGCCAAGATTGAAGAGCGCATGAGCGGCATGGTCGATGTGCAGAAGCTCTTGGCCTGTGTGGAAGGTGGGTTGAATTAGATGACCGACACGTGAGTCTGTCCGCTGAGTTGGCTGACCGCCGCTCAGGGAAGCGGCGCGACGACGATAGGAACCGATTACCCTATGGGTTGAGGAGGAGGAAGTTATGGCGAGGCACAGCAAGTCAGCGTGGACGATTCAGACGTGGTTCAATAATCTCAAAACACTGCCGAAGTTGATTCTCGGATTTTCTGCCGTCGGCGTCATCATGATCATGGTCGGCCTCGTGGGTCTTATCGGTTTGAGCCGGCTAAAGACTGAGTTGCAGAATATTTATGACGGATCAACGGTCGCGTTGTCCAACACCGGAGTCAGCAGTACGAACCTTGGTTTGTACCACGACGCGCTGCTGAATGCCGGTCGTCAGACTCGGAAGGGTGACTTTGACGATGCGATCGCACCGCTGGCGGGCCTCAAGAAGCAGACACTGGAGCCATTGCAGGCTTATCAGGGATCGGAATTGCGCGAATCCGCGACGGGGCGAAACGAAGCAAAGGATATCGCTGCGCTGAAAGCTGCATTAGCCGAGTATTTTGTGTCGACCGACGGTGCGGTCAGCGCCTTTGCGGATAGTTACTCCGCGTCACTCTCCGAAGATCAGAAGCAGAGCATGCGTGACCTGGGTAACTTGTCTCTCTCAGTCGAAGTCGCGAACAAGTACAGTACGGCTACCTTGCGTGTGCGAGAGTTGATGACCACAATTCGAGAATTGGCCAAAGAATTGAACGAGAGCGGCCAGGCCGAAGCGACGCGTAGCACCAATTGGGTGCTGTTCGGAGGGCTCTTCGCGCTCATCTTCGGAGGCGCCATCGGCTACTACTTGGCTCGGTATATTGCGCGGAACATTGTGCATGTGGCCGATGTCGCCGAGCAAGCCGCTGCAGGTAACCTCCAGGCTCGCGCGAAGCTCGAGAGCGACGACGAGGTGGGCCACATGGCGAAAGCGTTCAACTCGATGTTGGATCGTATTACGGCCCTTGTGTCCACCGAGGAAGAGCGAGACGTCATGCAAAAGCGCTTGATGCAATTTCTCGTGTTGGTGTCTGACGTCGGTAAAGGAGATTTGACGAAGCGCGGCGAAGTCACGGCGGATATGTTCGGAAACTTGGCCGACGGATTCAATCTCATGATTCAGCGGTTCGCCCAGCTCATGCGTCAAGTACGTGAAGCGGCTGAACGCGTGAATAAGTCAGCCGGGACGCTGAGAGACAACGCCGGTCAGATGTCTGGTACGGCCAAGCATCAAGCCGACGAATCCGTCAAGACGCTGGGAGCGGTTGAACAGTTGGCGGCGTCGATGCGTCAGGTGGCTGAAACAGCCGGTGCGTCTTCTGAATCCGCCCGCCAAGTGTTGCAAGCGACCGAGCGCGGTCGTGTGGCGGTCCAAGAAACCGTGCAGGACATGCAGAGTATCCGCGCTGCGGTGCAACGTATGTCGAAGCAGGTGAAAGCCCTTGGTGATCGGTCCTTGGAAATTTCGCAAATCGTGTCGACGATTCGAGATATTGCCAATCAGACCAACCTGTTGGCCTTGAACGCGGCCATCGAGGCCGCCGGCGCCGGAGAGGCGGGCGCCCGATTCGCGGTCGTCGCCGACCAGGTGAGAAAGCTCGCGGAAAGCTCCACGCAGGCGACGCGAGAAATTGCGGATCTCGTGAAAGTGATTCAAAGCGAAACGCAGGATGCGGTGGTCGCGATGGAACATGAAACGCAGGCCGTGGAAGCGGGCTCGGCTTCTGCGTTGCGTACGGGTGATGTGTTCAAAGAAATTTCTACGATCGCCCAGCGTTCATCTGAGCTGGCGCAAAGCATCGCGTCATCCGCGGTTGAGCAGACCGCTTCGACCGACAAGGTGGGCCGCTCGATTAAGGACTTCACCGGCGGCGCGGTGGCCACGCAGAAAGCCACGGACTCCGCGCGAATCACCGTAGAAGATATGGCGAAGCTCGCTGAAACGCTGACGGCCTCTGTGTCGCAATTCAAACTGGTGTAATGAGATTACCCGGGGGATGTCTGTCATCCTCCGGGTGAGAAGGGACCAGGATGAGCGCCGAATTCGATCCGGACAATCTTATGGCTATTTTTGTGGCCGAGGCCGTCGATGGCATGGCCGAGCTCAAACGCGCCTTACACCCAGCCGATGGGTCTGTCCCAAGTCCGCAACAATTGCATGAGCAATTTATTGTGGCGCACCGGATTCGAGGGGCTGCGGCGCTCTATGGATTTGCCGGCATTGCACAATTGAGCGAACGGCTGGAGTCGTTGTTTGAGCAGAGTCATATGATCCCAGAGGCGGACTGGCTTCGCGCTGTTGGTGCGATGCGGGAAATTGTGCAGGGGGTCCAGCTTCAGCTCGATGTGATTGGACAAGGTGGGGGTGAAGATCAGGTGACGATCGATCGATGCCTCGCTGTTTCCGATGGGTTTCTCCTCGCTGAAACAACAGGTCAAGCGGCCTCTATAGATGATGAAGGTGCACCGGGTGTTGGAGATGGCACTCAATTGAGTCAGGATTATCTTATCCCAAATATGGATGCGGAAGTGTTGTCGTACTTTGTTCCTGAGGCATTGGAGTACCTGGATACGATTGATAGCCTGATTCGGAGTTTGCAGGCTCACCCACACGACGATGATGCGATCCATCGACTTTTTCGGACGGCTCATACGCTGAAAGGCTCCGGCCATACTGTTGGCTTTACCGTCATCGGCGATATTGCCTATCCCATGGAAGAATGTATGGGGAAGGTTCGTGAGCGCCGGGTTGAACTGAGCGATGCCCTCTTCGAGGGGTTGACTCGGGCGGTTGGCATTATTCGGATCGCGCTGCGGCGAGATCCTACCCATGTGCCGCAATTACAGCATGATGTGCCGGCTGTGATTGGTTTCCTGAAGCAGTTGCGGGATGGCGAGGCCATTTCGGTCGCTGCGTCATCGACTTCTGTTGCCCATGCAGAGATAGAGCCTTCAGTTGCGTCAACAGTCGATGGTGATGTGGCGCTGAGTCCCGTGCTATCGGCTGAGTATTTGATTCCGCAACTGGATCCCGAGGTGCTGTCTTATTTTGCCCCGGAGGCCCAGGAGTATTTGGAGACTCTGGAGGCCAATCTCCTGCGGCTTGATAAGAATGTTCAGGACGACGAATTGATCAATCAATTGTTCCGGACTGCCCATACGCTCAAGGGGTCTGCGTATACCGTCGGGTTTCAATCCATCGGCGATCTGGTTCACCACATTGAAGACTTTATGGGAGCCGTGCGTGACGGGCACTTGGCCGTGCAGCCGGGTCAGACAGACTTGTTGCTCCGATCCGTCGATGTCGTTCGTGTGCTCATGCGCCGTGACTCCGCGACCCTGGCGACGACTCAGCAACGATTTGCCGCCGCGCTCGCTGAGTTGAAGATTCTGCATGCGGGCGGTGTCCCGAGTGTGGAGCCGGTTGGTGCGGCCGATGTAGCAGTGCCTCTCATGCAATCGTCTGCTGGGCCCAAGGAAGAAGCAGCCCAATCCAAGGCCCCCGATGGACGGTCTGCAGAAGATCGTGAAGTGATTCGGGTCAGCCGAGACCGATTAGAACGATTGCTCAACCTGGTCGGTGAATTGGTCATTGGACGAGGCCGGTTAGAACAGCGTCTCCGTGTGTTGGAACAATTGTCCCAACAGGTCTTAGCCTGCAAGTCCCGGCTGGTCGATGCCGTGCAATCGTTTGAAGAGAAACACACGTTCACATTTCCGACCGCTCCTTCGACTTCCACGGAGGCGGCAACAGCCGGCGTGGTGGGACTGAGCGATTTCGGCAGTCTGGAGTTTGATAAGTATGACGATTTCAATATTTTAGCGAGACGTATCAGTGAGGTGACCGCTGATATTACTGAATCGATGTCGCAGCTGAGCGGGTCAATCCGTCGATCACATGATGATATGAGCCAATTACAGCAGCTTACCCTCGGCATGCGGGATGAAATCGCGCGCGCCCGCATGGTTCCGATCGGGACTCCGTTTACACGGTTCCGCCGAGCGATCCGGGAGATTGCCAGGGCCTCAGGGAAAGAAGTGTCGTTGGTGACTTCCGGTGAACATACCGAGGTGGATACCGGGATCGTGGAGCGGCTGGTGGATCCGTTGGTCCATCTCGTGCGCAATGCCGTGTACCACGGCATTGAACCGGCCGGGGCTCGTGTGGCGAAAGGGAAGCCCGCGGTCGGCACGGTCTACTTGCACGCCGCTCATCGAGGCAACTCGATCATCATCGAGGTGGAAGACGACGGGGCGGGTCTCGATCTCAAGCGGATCCGGACAAAAGCCGTCAATCTGGGGCTGGCTCGGCCAGAGCAGATTCAGGCGATGCCGGATGCTGAAGCGCTGAAATACATTTTTGCTCCAGGATTTTCTACGGCAGAGAAGGTGGGGGATCAGGCTGGGAGAGGCGTCGGTCTCGATGTGGTCAAGCGGGTGATTGAAGGAATGAACGGTCATATCGACGTTGAGTCGCTTCCCGGCGTGGGCACTAAGTTTACGTTGGATTTGCCGTTGACGCTGCTCATTGCCACCGCGTTGATGGTGCGAGTGGGATCGGAACGGTATGCGATTCCATTACCCAACGTGCGTGAGGTGACGATGCCGACCGCGGCCTCGTTGCAGCATATGGGGGAGCGGGCCATCTTGCAGATGGGCGACGAGGCGATCGATCTCTATTCGCTTCGCCATTTGCTCAGACGGGAAAGCGGGACCGTGGATACCTCCATGCCCGTGGTTGTGGTGCGCACGGTCTCTGGTCCGATCGGATTGGCTGTGGATGAGCTGCTGGGCCGTCAGGAAATCGTCATCAAATCATTGGGGACCTTGCGGTCGATGGAACGGTCCTGTTTCGGCGGCGCCACGATCGATCCCGAAGGGCGTGTGGTGCTCGTGGTGGATACGGGACGTCTGCTCGCGCGGGAGTCTCGGGAGTCGGCCGCGATGTTGGCGGCCCCGGAAACGACAGTGGCGCTTCATCAGGACTCGGGCCATAGCACGGATAGCCAAGAGCCTGCGATGGCGTCGATCCTCTTGATCGACGACTCGTTGAGCATTCGGAAGTTTGTCGGACGCATGTTGGAAAATGCAGGGTATCAAGTCGATACGGCGGTAGATGGCGAAGATGGATTGCGCAAGGCTTCGGCGCATTCCTACCGGCTGATTTTTACAGACTTGGAAATGCCGAAATTGAACGGATTGGAAGTCATCCAGGCGCTGCGCAGTCGGCCGCAAACGCAGCAGACCCCAGTCGTGGTCATGACTACGCGGGCGGGGGACAAGCACCGTCAGATGGCGCTCAATATCGGGGCCAGTTCGTATATCGCCAAGCCGGTGGAAGAACGCGCATTGCTTCAAGAGGTCGAACGGTGGGTCGGACAGGTGTCTGCGGTTCGGAAGTAAGGCAGTCGGGCGCAGGTCCGCGATAGGATGACATGCAGAACCGAGGGCACATGATCGATGAGGCGCGGGTATGAGTTTGCGAGGCCATCGGATCGGGTCGGCCGCTCAGGTGCCGATCGAGCGCTTTCTGATTGTCGGAATAGACACCCAGCAATTTGCCTTGTCCGCTGAGTTAGTTCAAGGCTTGCTGACGATGGAAGAGAGTGGCTCCGTGAGCACGCTCATGGTGCAAGGTCAGGAGTATCCTTCCCTGGACCTTGGGGATCGGCTTGGACTTGCTCAAGCTGGCGACGGGCCCGAGACACGCATGGTGCTCTTGGCACAGGCCGGGATTCGTGCCTGCATAAGGGTGGATCAGGTTCATGGACTGGTCGAAGTCGAACGGACGCGCCTGTTGCCTTTGCCACGTCAATTCCGCAGTGAAGAGCGGAACTGGTACGTGGGCCTTATCTTATACGGAGAAGGAGTGGCGGTAGGGCTTCACTCGAGGTGGCTGCTGAGTGGCGCCATGGAGGGGCATAGCGGGTTGCTGAACCAGGAACAACGGTTGCCGCTGCGCCTATCGGACACGTCCGATAGAATGAGGAAGGGCATCGCATGCTAAGGGGTGCGGTTGGCCGGCAACGTCAGGTCTCTTCTCAGCTGTGTCATCTGTTAGTCTTCTCGGTAGGGGGACGCCGACTTGCGGTGAAGACCGAAGAGATTGGGGGGATTTCTGCCTGGGTTGGCAGTATTCCAATTCCCAGTTGTACTCCGTTTATCTCGTCGGTTATCCGCCGTGATCAGGCAGTGTTTCCCGTATTTGATCTTGCGGGGATGCTGAAGGTTCGGGTGAAGGGGGAGCAGCGTCTCTGTTTGATGGCCAAGCAGGCCGACGGTGCGATAGCGATTTGCATCGATGAGGAAATGCCGGCGTTGCATTCTCTCGATGCCGCAAAGATTCAGGCCTATCGCGGCAACGATATCGACACGGTGGGATGCTTTACCGATGAGTTTGAAGACGTCCCCATTATTTCAGCTACCCGACTAGGGGCAGCGTAGGTTGATGGTTATGAACAGAGGTGAAGGGAGTCAGTATGCCGAAGATTCTTGTAGCAGATGACAGTATTGCAGTCAGGAAAGTCGCGGAGCGTTTGTTAACAGAAGCCGGGCTAGGCGTCACCTTAGCCGCGAATGGAGAAGAAGCGCTCGCGTATTTGTCGAAGGAACGGCCGGATGTCATTGTGTCGGACGTGATCATGCCGGACAAAAGCGGATATGAAGTCTGCGCGTTTGTGCGGGGGCATGCTTCGCTGGCCAGAACGCCGGTATTGCTGATTTCAGGCATTGTGAATGACGAGGTGACGAAACAGGCTGAGTCTTGCCATGCTGACGGTGTCCTCAAAAAGCCGTTTCAGGGAACGTCGCTTAAGGATCGGGTTCTGGAGTTGCTTGCAAAGCGTCAGGAACCGGCAGTGGCTCCTCCCCCTGCAGCGCCGGCTCCTAAGCCGGTTGCGTCCGGAGAAGTATGGAGCGGCCCTCGAATCACTGACGAGCAGCTTGCGACCTATAAACAGGCAGTCGCGCGTGCCAGTGAACTCGATGCTCAGTTGCAAGCAGAGAGGGTCAAGGGTGAGGGGCTCAAGAAGCGTGTAGGGGAACTGGAGGTGCTGGCGGCACAGGCGAAGGAACTGGAAGGCCAGCTCGCCGCCGAGCGTCACCGTGTTGAGGAAGCCAGCAATCAGTCGAGCCGGGCGCAGGCCATTGAAGCTGAGTTAGCTCAAGAGCGGCAGCAGATGGTGTCGTTGAAAGCGCAGATTGCCAGCAGCGAGGACTTGCTGTCAGGTGCGCAGGCGAAGACATCGGCTCTCGAATCTGCGTTGAAGTCTGAGCAGGATTCCATTCAGGGCCTTCGACAACAGATCGCCGATCTCCAACAAGCGGTCAGCGTGGTGTCTCAGTTGGAATCCACGCTGATGGCCGAGCGGGCGGCCACGGCGAAATTAGTTGAACAATTGACCGTCTTGGAGGCCGCGGCGGCACGGACGAAAGACCTGGAAGCGCGGCTGGCCCGTGAAGAGCATCGCGCTGCAGATTTGGAACGGCAAGTGACGCAAGCGGACGCCGCGTTGACGGCGGAACGGGCTCGTGCAGGAGAGTTGAGCGGACGACTAGACGAGGCCGAACGGGGAGTGCAGCGGTTGAGTAACCTGGAAACCCAATTGGCCGTGGCGACTCAGGCTGGGAGCGCCAAAGAGAGCCGTATTCATGAGTTGGAAAAGATGGTGGCTGCGGCTCAGGAGTTCGAGACGCTCTTGGCGACCGAGCGGGATCGGAACGCCGTGTTGGCGCGGCGCGTGTCGGAATCTGAACAGTCTGCTGAGCAATCTATGAAGCGGTTTGAAGATATGGCGCGCAAGCTCGGGGAAATAGCTGGGTTGGCATCTCAACTCGGCAGTGGCAAGGGGCGGGCTTAAACAAATAGATCTCAAGAGCCTAGACCTGTGTGCATGTGAAGGAATAAAGGGGCATGGCAGTCGAAACGGACGATGAATTTCAAAAAGAGTTAATTGCGCTGTTTACTCAAGAAGCGCAGGAGTGGTTGCAACAGATCCATGTGGCGCTCGATGAGTTGCAGCAAGGGCCTCCGGCTGATCGTCACCTCAAGTTGGCGCACACGATCAAAGCCGGATTAACAAATCTTGGCGGGTCAGCCGCGACCATCAATCTGCATGAAGTCGAGCAGGCAAGCTTCTTTGGCCTTCCTTTGGTTGAGGCGGTAGAGGATCCGTCCGCTCCGCTTTCGGCCGCCGCTTTTTTAGCGCTCTGCAAACAGTTGGGCCAGATTCACGATGCGCTGACCCGTGCGACCGGTGTGGCGTTTGATGCTGAGTCTACAATAGAAGAAGTGGTGCCTGTCACAGTGCCGGCGCAGGAGTTCCAGTCCGCGCTCTCCGATCTGATCAGCCGTCTGGCCGGCAGTACGGCCATGTCTTGCCACGTGACGAAGACCATTATGGCTCAGATTGACGGGATGACAAGAAATGGAGTGACGCATTGTGATGCCGCGTCGTTGCGCGAGGTTCTCGCGCGGGGTACCGAGGTAGAGCGTGCATATGCGCAGACAGTGCAGCGGCTCGGACCGCTCGTGGCCGACGGCATTGGAAAGATGGCGCAGGCCTCTATAGGCCAATGGCAAGAGTCCACCGTCGAGTGGAGCGCAATGGCGGACCACGCTGCTGAACTCTGGTCGGCCTCTCAACAGGTGAATGCGGTCGAAGCCATGACGTTTTTCACAGGGCTGCAGAGCTTTCTCACGATTGTGAGGGAACAGCGGGCGATGCCCCCGACGTCTCAGTTTAAGAGGGTGGAGATCCGACTGCGTACGATGCCCACGATCATTCAAGAGTGGGCAGAGGCTGGCCGACGAGAGCGAGGAGCCATCGAAGCCTTGTTGCCCGCCGCGTAGCGGTGGTCCAGTATCTCTCTGTTGCGCCGCTTCCTGAATATCCCTGAAACCGATTCCTTCGTAAGTCGAAGATGGAATGGAGACGATGTGTTAATTGCTGAGCCGATGCCTTTCACGTACGAACAGCATTGGGGGCTGCAGGCCCAGCCGTTTGAGAATGTTCCTGACCCGCGTTTTTATGTCCCCTCGGTCAAACATGAGGAGGCTCGGCAACGGATTTTGTATGGGATTCAGGCTCGAAAGGGCGCCGTCATGCTGACCGGCGAGATTGGAAGCGGGAAGACCCTTCTGAGCCGTGCGCTGATTCTCAATTTACCGAGGTCGAAGTATGATGTGGCCTTGCTGGCAAACCCCTCTCTTCCGGTAAAGCAATTTCTTGGAGAAATTCTCTATCAATTCGGATTGCCGGTCGGTGACTCAAAGGCGGTGCAGCTGAGGCGTCTGAACGAGCATTTGTTGTCGAACGCCAGGCAGGGACTTGATACGGTCCTTGTCATTGACGAGGCTCAAACGATCCTTGAGGATCGGATCTTTGACGAGGTCCGGCTCTTGATGAATTATCAGATGAACGATCGGTTTCTGGTGACGCTCGTGTTGCTTGGCCAGCCCGAACTTCGAGAACGGGTGGCGCGTATTCCACAGCTGATGCAACGGATTGCCGTGCGGTATCATCTGGAACGGTTTGATGTCGAAGAAACGCAGGCCTATATTCAAGGCCGATTGGCAGCGGCAGGGCGCACGCGAAGGCTCTTTACGGTAGATGCAGTTGAAGCGATTTATCGACACACGGGCGGCGTCTGTCGTTTGATTAATGCGCTCTGCGATCTCTGTTTGTTCAGCGGAGCGCAAGGAAAAGTTGATCACATCGACCGGACGCTGGTTTTGCACGTCGCAGATCCACGTTAGGCTGACCGGATCCGGTTGGGAAGAAGGGGAGAACGAGTTTCCATGACATGGTATAGGGACGCAGAAGCCGAGCTGACCCTTGTCGCCTCGGCCATACAAAGTCAACGAAGCATCCAACTCGATCGACTCGAAGTCTTAGCGGCGTCGCTGGTCGCGTCGTTGAAACGCAGCGATGAATTGACCGTCATGGCGCTCTCCAGTCCATCGGGATCGCCGCTCTTGACCAATCTTGTGAATGTGGCCGTCGTGGCGACGAAGGTGGGGATGGGATTGGGATATTATGGGCGCGAATTAGAACGGCTCGCGCTGGCCGGGCTGGTACACGATATTGGATTATTTGCCGTTCCTCAATCGCTGCTCACGAAAGCCGGACGGCTGACAGCCGACGAACGAACGCTGATCGAACAACATCCAGAACTGGGGTACGAGGCGATCAAGCGGTCGGGGCCCGACTACACTTGGCTAGCGGAATTGATTCGCCAGGCTCATGAGCGCACCAATGGGTTGGGCTATCCGAATCGGTTGAAAGGGCGACAAATCAGCGAGATGGCATTGATCATCGGTGTCTCCGATGTATTTGATGCGTTGATCAGCGAACGGCCATATCGCCCCAGGCTATTTCCGCATGAGGCGATCAAAGAGTTGTTGGTGGCAGAGCGGGCAACGTTTCCGCGGGAGATGACCAAAGCGCTCGTCGAGCAGCTGTCGGTGTATCCGCTCGGAACGACCGTTCGACTGACCACAGGGGAAACCGGGACGGTCGTGGGAGTCAATGTGCAGTACCCGCTAAGACCGATCGTGGAAGTAGATGAACCGGGAGATGCGGGTTACGTCGAGAGACGGCATATCGATCTCAGTCTGACCCCGCTGGTAAGTATTATCGAAGCACTCAAAGCTCCCGTGGTCGGGCGTCTTACGTTTGCGCCGGAGACTCCAAGTGTTGAGGTGCCGTTGGGGGCGGCGTCGGATCAGTTTACGTCGCTCCTGGAGAGTCTAGATGCCATTGCGACTGCCATTCAAGGTGTCGTGGAGCATGCGCGGCACCCTGGTGCGGTAGATGGGGGGAAGTCTGAAGTTGTCCTTGATCAAGAGTCTGCAGTAGAGACGCTGAGCCTGGACGATGCCGGGTTTGACAAGGAAGTCGTGGGTTTATTTGCGCTGGAGGCACACGAGTGGCTCGCACAAATTCAATCTGCCCTCGCACGGCTCAGTGCCGACAAAGAGGGGCCGGTTCGCTCGCATGTCTACGGGATTGTCCTCAACGGGATCACGAATCTGGCAAAGTCTGCCG
>ERZ1292633.2372-Hain-H41-02um-R1-2372-length-19342-cov-6_pt1 | contig 19342 bp, 24 predicted proteins | sample MGYA00564406_ERZ1292633 | MGnify/ENA primary metagenome ERZ1292633 (study PRJEB36523, sample SAMEA6512639) | groundwater metagenome | collected 2019-01-08 | study: AquaDiva: Metagenomics assemblies of 32 groundwater samples
TTTATGCCGCGCACAATCCCAAGGTGAAGGCGGGCGTCGCCTGGTATGGCCGCGTCATCGGCAAGCCAACCGAGCTTCAACCAAAGAACCCGATTGACAAGGTGAACAGCCTGATCGTGCCCGTACTCGGCCTCTACGGCGCACTCGACAAGGGCATCACCATTGCCGATGTCGATACGATGAACGCAGCGCTCAAGGGCGCGAACAAACGATCACAGATTAAGCTCTTTGCCGGCGCTGACCACGGTTTCCTCGCCGATTACCGGCCAAGTTATAACGCCGAAGCCGCCAAACAAGGCTGGGCGGATGCGCTTGCGTGGTTCAAACGCTATCTGGGCTGAGATGGCCCCGAAACCAGTCAGCGAGTTCGGCCTCTGACAATTCGCCCGCTGCGAGAGCGAGCACGGTGCGGATGGCCTCTTCAGGTGCAAAAATCAGCACAGCGCCGTTAAGCCGGAGAAACAGCCGCGCGAGTACCCACGCCGTGCGCTTATTGCCATCAATAAAAGGATGGTTGCGCGCCACACGAAACGCATAAGCGGCGGCCAGCGCGCACAAATCATCTTCACCATATGCCCAGCGGTTGATGGGACGACCAAGCGCTGACTCAAGCAGCCCTTCATCACGCACGCCAATGCCCCCGCCATGTTCGGCAAGCTGACGTTCGTGAATGGCAATTGCGATACTCGCATCAAGCCACACCGGCTCGATGCGGATGGCTTGGGTCACTGCGCCAATACGCGCAATATATCGCGATCGTCTCGCATGATCGCTTCAGCGAGCTCCATTTTGGTCGCAAAGTCAGGATTGGATGCGGTGAGGCGCACACCGTCGGGCGTTTCGCTGGCGTAGATCGTATCGCCAGACTCAACCCGAAGCCGCGCAAGCAATTCCTTAGGCAGGATGATCCCGGCCGAATTGCCGATCTTGGTGATCTTAAGCTGCATGTTCATACAGTTGTTATAACAGAAACACCCGTTACTGCAAGCCTACGGCCTCAGCGGCGCGCGCGGCGGCGTCCGTCAGTTTGACGCGAGAATGAAAATGCGGCCACGCCGTCATCGCCAAGCGGGGTGACGACGGTGCCAAACACCTCCGAATAACCGCGCGTGCCAATGCCGAAGCCAATCTCGCCGTGGATTTCACGCGGCGGCTTGGGTACCTCAACGTCAACAAAGACAGGCGACGCAGTTTCGCGCGCCATCTTTGCGTCCTCAATCGCGGCAATTTGCGCAGGGGTGAGGCGGATGATCGTTTCTGTGGGCGCGTCAGGTGCGGCAAACGCTGCGGTCGCGCTGAGCATCAAAATGGCAGTGAGGGCGAAACGAATCATCATTACAGCCTATGCCCCGACACCTTTCGCTTGGGTGAACGGTGAACACCGTCTGGTCTGCCGCGTAATCAGCAAAGGCGATGAACAACGCCTTGAGATTGCCCGATATCGGTATCATTATTGAGGGGATGATCAAAGTGTAGCAGACTGAAAATCAGCAAATTTACTAAATGAACTCATCGCGTCATCTAAAACATCTCGCTTTTCTAACGCCACAAAAAAGGCGCATGACCGAGCTTGGCAGTTTACTGATCTTTCCGGGTTGAATTCTATATCTGTGAAACCATCCAATTTGCCTAATCTACGGAGCCAATCTCGCTCTGGAAAGATCGCATTCGCATAAAGCCAGTCATAGAAAACACTTTTAGGATTGAGAGGAAAAACATCTCCGTCAAATTCGAAACGGACAAGGTTACCCGAGTCTTTGAGGCGGCTATCCCGTTTCGCATCTCGCGGTTCTGCATCAAATAGATCGGTAAATGGGCCACCATTTTCAAAAACTTTGCTACCCTGAAACGCGCATTCTAGCGGTATAACTTTACCAGCCTTAGTCCTGACTTTCTGATGAAATGCGCTAAGCCGGCGCCCAATTTCTCTGTCCGATTTACTGGAAATTTCTAACAGTTGGTTCAGACCTCGTGATATCGCAGCTTCGTGTAAAGCTGACACATTCTTCCGCTTTTGAGACGGTGCCATACCTGCGTGCCATTTGAAAGAAACAGGCACCTCCAAAACCAAGCGTTGGCCGGATTCGTTAGGAACGAAGATGGGGCGCTCAGCCATTTGGAATATTTGTTATCAAGGACAGGGGTACTGACACTGGAATCAATATTTCACACAACTTTGCTGCCTTCAAACGTTCTTGGATGGCCGCATCCTTCCAGTCAGTTCGAGTGTAAATCACCTTCAAATCAAGCTCGGTAATCATCTCCTCAGCCGATTTTGGAATTGCAGTGGTCTTGTTAGCTACTCCGTCCGTAATCAGCACTCCTGGGACATGCAAAACCGACGGAGAAATTCGCAGAAAAATGGATTGAGCAATACGTCCATCCTGCCGAGCAAGCCATTCCATCGGATGCTCGCTAAAAAAACAGAGGTGGACATATTTGTCCATTCCACTGCTAATGTCAGCATCTTGGCTCCAAGCATTTCCACCCGGTGCAACCGGAATTTCGCAATTTTGTCGGATAGCCCTCATGGAAAGCAAACCCTGTTTGCGAATGGACGGCAAATTTCTCGTATCAGTAAAATGAAAAAAGCTATGCCTGCTTTTCTCCAATATCGCCACGAGCTTATCGACGTTACTCATCTCGATCACACACTCACACCCCCGTCTTCACCTTCGCCTTCCCGCCCTTGCGGCCCTTCTTCGGGGCGGCCGCGACAATTTCGAACGCCATTGCGCCGTCTTTCAAGTGGACGCTGACTTCGCCGCCGTGGACGAGTTTGCCGAAGAGCAGTTCTTCGGCGAGAGGCTGCTTGATCTTTTCCTGGATCAGGCGAGACATTGGCCGCGCGCCGTAAAGCTTGTCATAACCGCGCGTCGTCAACCATGCCTTGGCATCATCATCGAGCTTGATGTGGACATCACGGTCAGCGAGTTGGAGTTCGAGTTCGAGGATGAACTTGTCCACCACGCGCGCGACGACTTCGGGCGGCAGATAGCCGAACGGAACCACTGCATCGAGACGGTTGCGGAATTCAGGCGTGAACATCTTCTTGACCGCTTCGCCGTCCTCGCCTTCGCGGGTGAGATTGCCAAAGCCAATCGTTTCGCGCGCCATGTCTGACGCACCGGCATTGGTTGTCATGATCAGGATGATGTTGCGGAAATCAACCGTTTTGCCGTGATGATCGGTGAGGCGGCCATTATCCATCACCTGTAGCAAAATGTTGAACAGATCGGGGTGCGCTTTTTCGATTTCATCAAGCAGCAACACACTGTGCGGCTGCTGATCCACCGCGTCAGTGAGCAATCCGCCCTGATCATAACCGACATAGCCCGGAGGCGCACCGATCAGACGGCTGACCGAGTGGCGCTCCATATATTCGCTCATATCGAAGCGCTGAAGCGGGATGCCCATGATGCTCGCAAGCTGACGCGCAACCTCGGTTTTACCCACGCCGGTTGGCCCGGTGAAGAGATAGCTGCCAATCGGCTTTTCGGGGTCGCGTAAGCCCGCACGGCTAAGCTTGATCGCCGATGCCAGCTTTTCAAGCGCCTGATCTTGCCCGAACACCACGCGCTTGAGATCGGTTTCGAGGCTGGCAAGCGACGCCTTGTCATCGGTTGAAACCGATTTGGGCGGGATGCGCGCCATCGTCGCGATTACGGCTTCGATTTCTTTGGGGGTGATGATCTTTTTGCGCTTGGCGGGGGCTACGAGCATTTGCATCGCGCCAACCTCATCAATCACGTCAATCGCCTTATCGGGCAATTTGCGATCGTTGATGTAACGCGCCGACAGTTCAACCGCCGATTTGATTGCATCCGAGGTATATTTAACCTTGTGATGATCCTCGAACGCGCTACGCAGCCCCGCGAGAATTTTGATCGTATCCTCAACGGATGGTTCATTCACATCAATTTTCTGGAAGCGGCGGAGCAGCGCACGGTCTTTTTCGAAGTGGTTTCGGAATTCCTTATAGGTTGTCGAACCGATGCAGCGGATCGTGCCACCGCTCAGCGCAGGCTTGAGCAGGTTTGACGCATCCATTGCCCCGCCGCTGGTCGCCCCTGCCCCGATGACAGTGTGGATTTCATCGATGAAGAGGATCGCATGGGGAAGCTTTTCAAGCTCACTCACCACTTGCTTGAGCCGCTCCTCAAAATCGCCACGATAGCGCGTACCCGCAAGCAGCGCCCCCATATCAAGCGAATAGATGACGGCGGGCAGCAACACTTCGGGCACATCGCCCTCGATAATCTTGCGCGCCAACCCTTCGGCAATCGCGGTTTTGCCGACGCCAGGTTCGCCGACATAAAGCGGGTTATTCTTTGATCGACGGCAGAGTATCTGCACCGTCCGGTCAACTTCCGGCCCACGCCCGATCAGCGGATCGACCTTACCCTTTTTGGCCTTTTCATTGAGATCGACGCAGAATTGCTTGAGCGCAGACTCCGGCTTGCCCTTGCCCTGCTCAGGCCGTTTCTCTTCTTTTTCTTCAGCGCCTTTGATTTCTCGCGGTTCAGGCGTTTCGACGCCCTTACCCACACCGTGGCTAATGTAGCTCACCGCATCAAGGCGGCTCATATCCTGTTGCTGGAGGAAATAGACGGCGTAGCTTTCACGCTCTGAAAACAGCGCAACAAGCACATTTGCGCCGGTGACCTCATCACGCCCCGAACTTTGCACATGGAGGATCGCGCGCTGCACGACGCGCTGGAAACCGCTTGTCGGCGTCGGATCCGTCTGACCGTCCTGCTTCAATGCCTCAAGCTCGGTATCGAGATAATGTTTAACCGTTTCACGCAGTTCATTTGAATCGACGCCGCACGCAGCCATAACCTTTGAGCCATGCTCATCATCAATCAGCGCGAGCAGCAAATGCTCAAGAGTTGCATATTCATGACGGCGCGACGCAGCCGCGCCAAGGGCATTGTGTAGGGTCGTTTCGAGTTCACGGGCAAAAGACGGCATTTCGTCACTCCTTGGTAAACCCAACATTGGGTGCCCGACCCGTTTGATCAAGGGCAAATCACTCAATTAACGCTTGAATAGAGCATCCGCACTTGCCCGGTGGTTAACGGCACCCGAAAGCTTTTGCTTAACCCGCGCGGTTTCACCCGCCAGAACATCAAGCCTTTCCTGTAATTCTTCAACCGACAATGGATCAAGGTCTTGCCGCGTCATCAGGATCAGCGGATCGGCAGGCTTGCGCGCGAATAATTCGTCCATATCCATGATCAGAAATGTTGACCGGCAGAGCCCCGAAGTCAATAAGGGATAGGTGGTGGCTATTCCAAAAATGATGATCGCGATCGATCCTGTGGCTCCGGGCGGGCCAGAAGTGCTTCAGCCTGTCGAACGACCTGTGCCAACGCCTGCCGCTGGTGAGGTGTTGATCAAGGTCAGAGCGGCAGGCGTCAACCGCCCTGACGTCCTCCAGCGTCGCGGGATGTATGCCCCCCCTGCGGGTGCTTCGACCGTGCCGGGGCTTGAGATTGCGGGCGAAATTGTCACCCTTGGAGAAGGGGTGGACGCTATCGCGCTCGGCAGCAGCCTCTGCGCCCTCGTTGCGGGCGGTGGCTATGCCGAATATGCGGTGGCTCCGTTTGGACAGTGCCTACCTGTTCCACCCTCGCTCAGCATGATCGAAGCGGCGGCAATCCCTGAAACGCTCTTTACGGTTTGGACAAACCTGTTTGAGCGGGTTTATGCAGCACCCGGCGAAACAGTGCTTGTTCACGGCGGCACGAGCGGCATCGGCACAATGGCGATAGCACTGTGCAAATTATTCGGGGTGAGTATCATCGTCACCTGCGGCTCAGCCGATAAATGCGCGCGTGCGCTTGAACTCGGTGCCACCCATGCGATTGATTATTCGGCGAGCGATTTTGTTGATGAAATCGCACGCATCACCGGCGGCAAGGGCGTCAACGCCGTACTTGACATGGTCGGCGGCGATTATGTCCCGCGCAATATCGCCTGCCTTGCCGAGGGCGGCCGCCATGTCACCATCGCGGTACAGCGCGGGATCAAGGCCGAGATTAACGTCGCCGCCGTGATGATGAAGCGGCTGACGCTCACCGGATCAACGCTGCGCCCACGCTCGACCGAATTCAAAACGCTGGTGGCCGAAGAATTGCAGCGTATCGTGTGGCCACATGTGATCGCAGGCGCGCTCAAGCCCGTGATCGACATGACCTTCCCGCTCGCCGAGGCTGCCGCTGCCCATGCGCGGATGGAAGCGGGCGATCATGTGGGGAAGATTGTACTGGCCGTCTAAAGGCTTGCCCTTATCCCTACATAGGACTAAGCAAATCTCATACCAAGGCCGCTCCGCAAGGGGTGGCCCTTATTTTATCTGAAAGGTTTTCCGCCGTGGCCCAGCCGCTTATGCCCCATGCGACCGCATCGTGGATGGTCGATAATACTGCCCTTTCATTTGAGCAGATTGCCAAATTCTGCGGGCTTCACATCCTTGAGGTTCAAGCGATTGCCGATGATACAGCGGCGACGAAGCTGACCGGGCGCGATCCAATCCGCGCGAGCGAAATTACGCAGGCCGAAATCGAAAAGGGTCAGAATGATCCCAACTATGTCCTCAAGATGGACCGTGAGCCTGAGCAAGCCCGCCGTTCCAAAGGCCCCCGCTATACGCCGGTTTCAAAGCGGCAGGACAAGCCCGATGGCATCGCGTGGATCATCCGCAATCATCCCGAAGTTTCGGACGGCCAGATCGGCAAACTGATCGGAACAACGCGCACGACCATTCAGGCGATCCGCGAACGGACACATTGGAACATTGTCGATATCGTTCCCAAGGATCCGGTAACGCTCGGCCTGTGCACCCAGCGCGAACTTGACGCGATTATCGCCAAAGCTGCCAAGCTTAAAGGCCTTGAAGCGCAAACCGATACGCGTCTTGATGGCGACCGTGCTGCTCTTATCGAAGAGCTTCGCGCCGAACGCACCGCCGCCGTCCATGCCGCTGAACAGGCGGCTCTTGGCGAAGACGCCGTCGCGCCCGCCCCAGTTGAACATAACGCCGAAACACTTTTCAAGCGTTGAGCGAGGCACTGCCCCCCGATGCGTCGCTGACGCAGGATGAGAGCTTTACCGCGACAAACCATCAGGGGCTGACCTATCCACTGGGCGATTTCGCGCCGGGCGCTGGCGTCGCGCACCGGATTGCACCGGGGATTAGCTGGGCGCGGATTCCGATGCCGGGATCGCTTGGCCACATCAATACGTGGCTGCTTGATGATCGTGACGGCGTGGCGGTCGTTGATACCGGAATGCGGCTCGATATGTGCAGCGACGCATGGAAAGCTTTGTTTGCAGGGGATTTGTCGGGCCGCCCGATCCAGCGCGTGATTTGTACGCATCTTCACCCTGACCATATCGGGCTGGCCGGCTGGCTTTGTAAAAAACATGACGCACAAATCTGGATGACACGCGGCGAATGGCTGACTGCGCGGATGCTGACGATTGACCCGACAGCAGAAACTCCTGATGAAGCGATGGCGCTGTTCCGTTCGGCGGGATGGAGCGATGCCAATCTTGCGCATTCGAAGCAGCGTGGCTGGGGGTTTTTTCGCAAAGTGGTTTATCCATTACCGGCGGGGTATCGCAGGATTGAAAATGGCAATCTGCTTGATCTTGGTGGCAATCGCTGGCGTGTGGTGGTCGGCTCGGGCCATAGCCCCGAACATGCCTGTCTTTGGAATGAAACTGAGGGCGTGATCATTTCGGGCGATCAGGTGCTGCCCCGGATCAGTTCAAACGTATCGGTACATATCACTGAACCCGAAGGCGATCCGCTTAACGACTGGCTGACGTCGATTGACCGGCTGCTTGACCAGCTTCCCGCTGACCTGCTTGTCTGTCCCGCACATGGCGAGCCCTTCCACGGCCTCCACACGCGATTGATTGCGCTGCGTGACGAGCATAACCGCCGCCTTGATGATTTGGCCGCTGCGATGGCCACACCTCTGCGCGCGGTTGATTGCTTTAATATGCTGTTCAACCGGACAATTGATGACAGCAACCGCGAAATGGCGACGGGCGAGGCGATTGCGCATGTAAGGCGGCTTGAACGGTCGGGCCGTGCGCGACGCGAAGTGCGCGACGGGGTGTATTGGTATCATGCCGCGTAAATTCACAACCGTCATTTTCGATTTTGGCGGGGTGATTACCTCATCGCCATTTGAGGCGTTCAACCGTTTTGAAGCCGAACGCGGTTTTCCAATCGACACGATCCGCCGGATCAACGCGACAAACCCTGACGGCAACGCTTGGGCTCAGTTTGAGCGCGCAGTGATTGACGCAGAGGCTTTTGATCGGCTGTTTGCTGATGAAGCCGCAACGCTCGGCCACCAAATTCAAGGGCGCGAAATACTTGCCCTGCTTTCGGGCGATATTCGTCCGGCAATGGTTGCGATGCTCGATCAGCTTAAGGCTGAAGGCCGCCGGATTGGATGCATCACCAACAATGTGCCTGCTGGCAAAGGCGCGGGGATGGCAGGAACAATGGAAAAGGCCGAGGCGGTTGCTGCCATCATGACACGCTTTGACCATATTATCGAAAGCTCGAAAGCAGGCATCCGCAAGCCTGATCCACGCATTTATCAGATGATGTGCGATGCGCTGGCGGTGCTGCCTGAAGACTGCATTTATCTCGATGACCTCGGCATCAACTGCAAACCCGCCGCGATACTCGGGATGCACGCAATTAAGGTGGTCAACGAAGCCCAGGCGCTTGAGGATTTGTGCGCGGCACTTTACACTTCTGGCGATGACTGACCCCGAAAGCCTCTGGCGCAGCGCGTATGCACATCCCAATCCGTGGGACGTTACCTTCGCGCCACTCACTATTCCTGATATGCTGGCTGCCAGCATCGCCCGGACGCCAAATGCGCCAATTACCGATTTTATGGGTGCGCGGATCAGCTATGCACGGCTTGGAACATTGGTTGATCGCTTTGCCGCCGCTCTGCAAACAATGGGGATTGGCAAGGGAGATCGGGTTGGGCTGTTCCTGCCCAATGTGCCCGATTATCTGATCGCTTATTACGGCACGCTCAAAATTGGCGCGATCATCGTCAACATGTCGCCGCTCTACACCGTCGATGAACTCGCCGAACAATTGGCCGACAGCGGTACGCGGATCATTGTTACGGTTGATGTGCCGATGCTATATAAAAATGCGTATTCCTTGCTACGCCAGTGCGTGATTGACCGGATGATTGTTGGTTCGCTCTCGGGCTGGTTGCCGCCGGTTAAGCGCACTCTGTTTCGCTTGTTCAAGCGAAGCGATATTGCGATTGTAGAACGCGGCGATACCAAGATAATCCCGTTGATGGGGATGATCGAAACAGCCCCGGCAAAGTCCACACCCATCGATATTGACCCGGAGCGTGACATCGCGCTGATCCAATATACCGGCGGGACAACAGGCACGCCGAAGGGCGCGATACTGACGCACCAGAATCTCACCGCAAATGCGCGGCAGGTCAATAGTATTGACCCCAAAATTGAACCCGACGACCGGATCGTCGGCGCGCTGCCATTTTTCCACGTATTCGCCAATACGTGCGTGCTGAACCGGACAATCCTTGCAGGTGGGATGATCGCGATGCTGCCGCGCTTTGAAGCGGGCGCGGTGCTTAAGACAATCGCTCGCGTCAAAGCAACAGCACTTCCCGGTGTGCCAACAATGTATCAGGCGCTGCTTGATCATAGTGATATTGGCAAGACCGATTTTTCATCGCTTCGCTTCTGCATTTCGGGCGGCGCGCCGCTGCCCGCTGAAGTCAAAGCACGCTTCGAAGCGGCAACCGGGGCTACGGTAATCGAAGGTTACGGCCTCACTGAAAGCTCGGGCGTGCTTACCTCAAACCCATATCTTGGCCGGAACAAGAGTGGCACCATAGGCCAGCCGGTGCCCGGCACGTATATCAAGCTCGTTGACCGCGAAGACCCGACCAAGCCCGCACCTGCCGGTGAGCCCGGCGAAATCGTCTTTACCGGCCCACAAGCGATGCAGGGATATTGGGGCAAGCCTGAAAGCGGCAGCGAGAATTTCATTGATGGCGCCGTTCGCACGGGCGATGTCGGGCTGATTGATGAGGACGGTTATATCTGCATCGTTGACCGGCTAAAGGATATGATTGCCGTCGGCGGTTTCAAGGTGTTTCCAAGCACGATTGAAAAGCGGCTTTACGCCAATGATGCCGTCAAAGAGGCGCTGGTAATCGGCATTCCTGACGCATATTCGGGCGAAAAGCCAAAGGCATTTGTTACGCTTATGGAAGGAGCAAATATTGACGGACATGAACTGCTGAGCTGGCTCAATCCCCAACTTGGTAAACATGAACGCGTCGTCGCGGTAGAAATTCGCGAGGCACTGCCCAAAACACTCGTTGGCAAATTAAGTCGCAAAGAACTGGTCGCCGAGGAGCGGATGAAGGCTTCAGGCGCTTGACCGCAGCGCCTGCGCCCGTCAGATAAGCCTCATGTCTGAAGACCTTAGCACCCTTTCATTTGAAGATGCGCTCAAGCGCCTTGAAACCATCGTTGCACGACTTGAATCGGGCGATGCCAGCCTTGATGAATCGATTACACTTTACACGCAGGGCGATGCACTGCGCGCGCAGTGTGAGGCGCGATTGAAGGACGCGCAGGCACGGATTGAGAAAATCAGCCTTAGCCCCGATGGTGCTGCAAAAGGCACCCAACCCTTTGACGCGGTTTGAACGGAGATGGGGAATGCTTTAACATTATTGACGCCCGCACTCATACAAATTGCGGCAGATATTGACCATCAGTTCAATCTGCTGCTGCCAGTGCCGGGCGACCCGCGTCGCAAGCTTTTCGAGGCGATGCGACACGCGGCGATTGGCGGCGGTAAGCGGTTGCGGCCCTTGCTCGTTACCGCATCGTGCGCGCTATTCAATGTTGACCGTAAGGCGGCGCTGCGCGTTGCGACGGCGATTGAGTGTATCCATGTCTATTCACTGATCCATGATGATTTGCCGTGCATGGATGATGATGACATGCGGCGCGGAAAACCTACTGTCCACAAGGCCTATGATGAGGCAACGGCGGTGCTGGCAGGAGATTCACTCCACGCGCTTGCGTTTGATTTGCTTGCCGAGGAAGCGACGCACAGCGATCCATTTGTCCGGATCGAGCTTGTCCTTGAACTGGCGCGCGCGAGCGGCCCAGACGGGATGGCGGGCGGCCAGATGATGGATATCGAAGCGGATGTTGCAACCTTCGACCTCCAAACCATCACCCGGCTGCAACAGCTTAAGACAGGCGCGCTGATCGGCTTCTGTATTGAAGCTGGCGCAATCATGGGGCGTCTGCCACCTGAGGGCCGCGCATCGTTACGCGGCTATGCACGTGATATCGGCCTCGCTTTCCAGATTGCCGATGACATCCTTGATGTTGAGGGCGACGAAGCTGCAGCGGGTAAGGCGCTGCACAAAGACGAAGCCAAGGGTAAGGCGACGTTCCTTTCGCTGCTCGGCATGGATCGTGCCAAGGCACAGGCGAGTGCGCTGGTTGATCAAGCCATCGCCCACCTCGGCAGCTTTGGAGCCGAAGCGGATCTGCTCCGCGCGATTGCCCGCTACACAATTGAGAGGGATCGGTGATGGAAAGAATCGGCGTTTACCCTGGAACATTTGATCCGATCACACTTGGCCATATGGATATCATCCGACGCGGGGCAAAGCTGGTTGACCGTCTGATCATCGGCGTCACCACCAATCCGTCGAAATCGCCGATGTTTACCGTTGAGGAACGCATGGCGACGGTGCGGCGTGAGGTGAGTGAAATTGGCGGCGCGATTGAGGTTGTGTCATTTGATGCGCTGTTGATGAAGTTCGCGCAGGATCAGGGTGCGTCGGTAATCGTCCGGGGTTTGCGCGCCGTTGCCGATTTTGAATATGAATATCAAATGGCGGGGATGAACCAGCAGTTGAATGCTGATATCGAAACAGTATTTCTGATGGCCGATGTCGCACTACAACCGATCGCATCAAAGCTGGTCAAGGAAATCGCAATTTATGGCGGCGACATTAGTCGCTTTGTCCGTCCAAGCGTCAAGGCTGAGGTCGATGCGCGGGTTGAGGTGATTGGCCGCAAAGGCAGCTAGCTAAGCCCAGCCCGCCCGCTTTTTTGCATCAAGCTCGGCAACTGCAACGCGGTATTCGGCCTCTAACCGATCAACCCGGTCTGCCACGGTTTCAACCGCAGTGACGGCACCGATCCCCTGCCCCGAACCCCAAATATCCTTCCAGGCTTTCACCTTGGTATTGCCGCCCGAACCAAAATTCATCTTGGTGACATCGCCTTCGGGCAGATTATCGGGATCAAGCCCCGCGCGCACGATTGAGCCGCGCAGATAATTGCCGTGGACGCCAGTGAACAAGCTTGAATACACGATATCCGATGCACGGCCTTCGGCGATACCATCCTTATACGCCTGATCAGCATTGGCCTCGACTGTGGCGATCCACGGTGAACCGATGTAGGCGAAATCAGCCCCCATGGCTTGTGCCGCCAAGATCGAACGACCGCTGCCAATCGCACCCGAAAGCGCAATCGGGCCATCAAACCATTCGCGCAGTTCCTGCATGAAGGCGAAGGGGGAGAGTGTGCCCGCATGACCTCCGGCACCGGCCGCGACGGGGATAAGGCCGTCTGCACCTTTTTCAATCGCCTTGCGCGCAAAACGATCATTGATCACATCGTGGAGCGCAATCCCGCCCCAGCCGTGAACCGCTTGGTTCAAGTCTTCGCGCGCGCCTAGCGAGGTGATCGTGATCGGCACCTGCCATTTGGCGCAGGTCGCAATGTCCGCGTCAAGCCGGTCATTGGATTTATGGACGATCTGATTGACTGCATAGGGGGCAGCGGGCCGATCAGGATTATCGCGGTTCCACGCCGACAATCCCTCGGTGATCTGATGAAGCCATTCATCAAGCAACGTCTGCGGACGCGCATTGAGCGCGGGGAAGGAACCGACAATCCCCGCCTTGCACTGCGCAATCACCAGCTCAGGGCCGGAAACGATAAAAAGGGGCGAGCCAATTACGGGAAGCCGCAGGCGATCAAACAGGGGGGATGGCAAAGACATTTCCGTTTCTTAGCGAAACTTGATCACCTGTCTAGCCATCACAGTTAAAGGATAAACCCTTATCTTACCGGTGGCTGATAACCGACGCCGGGGATCACCAATCCGGCAGCGGTCGCCTCTGCAAGTGCCTGCAAATCACGGATACGGCCCGCAACGCTCGGGCGCGCATCAAGGAAGACATTATTGTCCATCGTCATGGATTTGTTGTTCTGGTTCACGAACGAGTCTGCGACATTGTTGCGGAGCGTAACGCCTTCAACGCGGTCAAGCCTGATCCAATATTTTTGATTATCCCGCGATTCTGAAAGGACGCTGTTTCCGATGATTTCGATTCCGCGACCGTTGCCAACCATGATGCCGTTGTAACCATCATAGACATACAGCAGATTATTCTCGATCCGGACATTCTGATAGGGCAAAGTGCCGATTTGATCCGTCAAGAAAATGCCCTGTGTGCCAGCACCGCGCCCCTGAAATATCTGGTTATTGCGGATGATGATATTCGATGAGGCTTGCTTCGTACCCGCCGTCCAGAATTGAATGGCGTCGGGATGATCGCCCACACCAACGAAGAAATCACTGAATTTATTGCCATCGATCGTGACCCGCTGGACATTGGCAAAGTTCATCCCATCGGTGCGCATTGCGCGAAACACATTGTTGTTGAAGACGATATCGGTTGACCCCGATGCCGAAAGCCCGCGCCCGAGTTGTTCGAAACGGCAGGCTTTGATCGTCACATTACGGCTATCAACAAAATTGAGACCGTTGCCATCATTGACGGGATTATTGTCCATTGACCCATGCACAAAGACATCATCAAGTGTTACTGAAGACACGCTACGGAAATTGCCGAAAATCCCGTAATTGGGCTCGCCGGGGTTAAGCGGGCGACCAATATGGAGCGACTTGATCGACAGATGCGAGACGGCGTTGACCGTGAGTGCGTCAATCCGTGCAGGGTTGGCGGTCGACGCGGCCATCAGCATAACGTCGGTTGACCATGATTTTCCGCGAATATCGATGGCACCGTAATTGCCAGGCGCAAGAATAATCCGGTCACCATTTTGCGCACGCGCGATCGCATCGATCAATCCCGCGCGGCTGGATACATTAAGCGTGCGGGCCGCATCAGCGGGCGTTACCGCAGCGACGCCAAGAGCGACAAGAATGGAAGATTTCAATAGCGCCGCGAACATGATCAGGGTCAAACCTTGTAAAAGCAACATTGCTGCGATTAGCGGCATGAGATGCATGAACCCTGTTGAAGCATGGCTAACGATATAGTGACTATATTGCCACCCTGCCAGCGATCATATGAATGCGGGCTTGCGCCGCGTTGCCGCAAATGGCTGCGGCGGATTGCTGGCGGGCTTTGGCTTAAAGCAACAAAGGATACGGTCGATCGCGGCATTATGTAGCAAACGCACCAAGGGCGTGAGACATGATTAGCGCGGTGATGGCGGTGGCTTTGGGGTTAGGTTGCCAAAGTGAGGCCGTATGGCGCAGTGGTCAAATCTGGCGGCTCGAGGCGGTTGACAGTTTCTTCGATAGCAAGGCAATCCGCACCCCTACCGCGCTTTCCAATTCTGAATGCTCGGTCTGTTCTATGCCACCCGTCGCCATCGGCGATTTTGTAAAACGCAGATACCGCTATTATGGGCATTACAACACGTGGCGAAGTACTGCCCATATCCAACCACGCTATATCAGTGATATTAAAGGATCGCGAAGCGAGATGCCCGCTAGCGTCACTAGGCATAAGAACACTGTTGCTTTTATGAATTGGATTGTCCCATTTTTTCCACTGAGAATTGTCGGCGTCCAGCCTGTCAGGCAATATGAAAACTATTTCATATTTGAAAAAGAAGTTTTTCGCGACGGTAAGGCCAATATTTTTAAAAAACATTTCGCATTGGTAATTTATAACTCCGTTTCCCTGCTGCATAATTTGGGGCCTATATACATATTTGACCCATTGACATTGGGTCATTTATCGGCCTATAAGAGTGCATGAGCACGAAAACACAGACATTCGACACGCTGTTCCAATTGATGGCAGCATTCCCCGATGAGCAATCGGCAATCGATCATTTCACGGCAATCCGCTGGAAAAATGGTGCTTTTTGCCCGTTGTGCAACAGCACTCGCGTTTATCATTTTTCGGATAATCGCACTCACAAGTGCGGCGATTGCCGTAAGCGATTTTCGATCAAAGTCGGCACGATCTTTGAAGATAGCAAGATCGAAATGCGCAAATGGATGATGGCGATTTGGCTGATCACCAGCCACAAAAAGGGCATTGCCAGCACTCAATTGGCGAAAGACCTTGGCGTCACTCAAAAATCGGCTTGGTTCATGACGCACCGTCTGCGGCATGCGATCAAAACGCAGTCATTCAACCGTCCGCTTGCTGGCGAAATTGAAGCTGATGAAACATTTATCGGCGGAAAAGAGCGCAATAAACACGCTTGGCAGCGCACAGGCGGCAAGCAGGGCGGCAAGGGAAAGATTGCCGTGCTCGGCATTCTTGAACGCGGCGGAGAGTTGCGGACTGGCTCGACGCCAAGCCTATCCGCTCGCAACGTCCAGACGGTTATTCGCGACAACATCAAGCCGGGTGCAGCGCTTATGACAGACGAACATGGTTCATTTGTCGGACTTGGTAACACCTATCATCATCACCACGTCAATCACTCTGCGGGCGAATATGTTCGCAATTTCTGCCTTCACACTAACTCAATCGAAAGCGTTTGGGCGCTGTTCAAACGCCAGATCAACGGCACTCACCATTTCCTTTCCCCGAAGCACATTAACGCCTATCTTGGCGAAATGACATGGCGCTTCAATCTCCGCGAAATGGGCGAAGGCGACCGTGTAAACGCCCTGCTGGCACAAACAACAGGCCGCTTGACCTACAAGGCGCTAATCGCATGACAGGCACAAGAGAGAAGCCCCTAGGGCTGGATATGGATTTTGGCGAGGCGCTAGAGCGCTTTATCGGGGTAAGCCCTGTCGAGATACCGGAAACCGCAAAGCTGAAACGAAAAAAGCCCCCGCCGAAGCGAGGGCTAGGAGTTGAAAAGAAGGCCGAACCGAAGCCCGAACCAAGCGAACCAGACTAGCCCCTACGGGTAGGAGCGCCAGTGCGAGCGGACATGCTCAACACGGCCAAACCTGATCCGGTAATAAGCGCAGATATGCACCATTACACAAAATCCTTGTGTTTGATGGCCAGAAGTGCGAATCCTTGGTTGCAACGCTTCGGATCGCGGCCTCTGGCCACTGATTTGAACAGGAGGGGCCGACCGCAAGGTTGGCCCTTTTTGCATCGCGGCTTTCCGGTATCCGTCACCGTGGCATCATCTCATAGGCACGCCCCCAATTCTGCATAGCTGTCGATTGGCTTAACCATGTACGAGCCAGATACACCGATTCATTTCTCCGCTGCAAGCACTTTCTTTCAAGCTTCATTTTTTCCTAGCTATTTTCTCAAAATATCGTACTGGTAAGTTAGTTTTCCGCTACTGCTAACTGGAGGCAAAGATATGACGCGCATTAGGAGTCCCCGTTACCCCAATCATAATTTGGAAGAAACCATTGAATTTATTGGAAAAATTCACACGGAAGACAGGCAGCACCCAGTGGCGCGAGAAGTTGCTGCGCGGCACATGGGTTTCAGCGGAATATCTGGCACGTCAGATCGGGCATTGGCATCACTGCTGCATTTTGGTCTGGCGGAGAAGGCGATCAAAGGGGAGGTTCGTGTTACCGACTTAGCACTAGAGATTCTGCACCCTACAAGCGATGCGGAGCGCAGAAGGGCATTGAATCTGGCAGGATTTAACCCTGAGCTTTTTCAGGAATTAAAAATCCGCTATCCAGACGCCCCGCCTTCATCTGCTACGTTAGAGTCATTCCTCATACGCTCAGGCTTTGCACCTGCCGCAATTCGCCCAGCTTCTAAGGCATTTTTAGAAACTTGCCAGTTTCTTCAGCGGAATGGAGCTTACGAAAGTGATGGCATCGCCGTTGATGATGGTGGAGAATCGGCGGACGTTGGTAGTGATAAGGAAACCCGGACTGTGGAAACGCCCTTAATTCAAAAGATAGTGGCCGCAACGCACCATATGCATCCCTCTGTTCGTGGCGATGTGTTTACGCTGCAAGGTGGAGGCGAGGTGATTGCAAACTTGCCCGACAGCATGTCGCAACGCGACTACGAGGACTTAAAAGACTGGTTGGAGTTGATGATTCGGAAGGCAGGCAGGAAGGTAACTGCTGCCATCGTGATTCCATCCCCTCAAGCGGAAAAGTCCGTTGATGATTAAGTAATGTGCCCGGCCTAACCCGCCGGGCTTCCCTTCTTGATCTGGCTATAGGAAGGGCCTTCGGTGTCATTCCAACTCGCCATACGATAGCCGCAATCATTGCAGTCGAAATAGTCCTTATCGCGCATCGGGAACCGATGGACGGTCACTTTGTAAACAGCACCGCATTTCTCGCAGGCTTCTTCACCGCGATCTTCTGTACCCCATGTCCGCACCATTTCTGCTCTCCTAGACGAAGAACTTGTTGCCCAGTTTTATGTTTGAGTCAATGGGTCAAATATGTATATAGGCCCCCATAATTTTGGGGCTAACTTCGATAGAAACCCAAGGACGTTGGGCAGCTTTGGCAATCTCGTTGGCATCATTCATGGCAACGGTGGCTTTACTAGTATCTTTCACGGCCTCCAGAGTGGCATCAAGCGTCCTCTTTACATACCAAACACCCATGCCGGTGGCACCCAAGGTAAGAAGCGCTATGATCGCGCTAATCATAGCGGCAGAGGCGGCTCTTTGTTGGGCGCTCAAGTCCTGCTCTCCGCGAGCTTGCTCTTGGCTGGCTTCTACTTTTTCGTAGATACATTCGAACGCAGTGCCGGAATCCATCCCGACACAGGCGCGCTCCGCATCTTGCTTAGCTGCACGGCTATAGGATGCGGGGGCGTGATTGCGGCGCTCGCTCTCACGGCCACTTGAATATGACAGTATTCCCGTAATTATAGTGCAAAGGACAATGGCCAAAGCAACGCCATAGGCTCCTAGATGCGGATTTCCTTGGCCTCTATTGCCGTCAGACATTGAAGCAAAAACGCGGCTGTAAAACCGCCTCGACTGATCTTGTTATTGAGATTGCGCTCGTTTTCGGTGACGCCAACCATCGCCAGCTTTTCAGCAAGCCCCGCATAAGTGATTCCCCGTCGTTTCAATTCTCCCTTTAGCAGGTTCTTTGCGCGAGTCTCATACTCGACGGTTGCGGGATCACTCTTGCTCATTGCCAACTCCAATAAAATATCATCGCTTTTGATGATGTACACCCTTGACAATGGTTATACAAGACATCATATCTTGTGCATAACACCACCGGATACGATGACATGACACAGCATTTCCTTCTTTCAGCCGCCGCCCGCACCTTGAGCCTCAAGGCTGTTTTCACAATGGGCGAGGATAAGGCTTATCAAGCGTTCTGTGACATGCGTTGGGCTGACACGGATGGCGAAGCCGTTTGCCCGCGCTGTGGCTGTGTAGAAAGCTACAAGATCACCACGCGCCGCAAGTTTAAGTGCGTTGGCTGCTATCACCAATATAGCGTTACATCGGGCACAATCTTTGCGGGCCGCAAAATGTCGTTCACCGATTTGCTTGCGGCTATTACGATCTTTGCCAACGGTGCCAAGGGCGTTGCTGCGCTGCACCTGTCACGCGATTTGAACTGCCAGTACAAGACAGCGTTCATCCTTACACACAAGCTGCGCGAAGCAATGGCGATTGAGCAACAGGGACGCCAGCTTGACGGCATTGTCGAAATCAACGGCGGCTATTTTGGCGGATATGTGAAGCCCGAAAACCGCAAAGAGGATCGCAAGGATCGTCGGTTGAAGTCCAATCATTCGGGCAAGCGTCAATGCGTTGTCATCATGCGCGAACGTGGCGGGCGCTCGCTTCCTTTTGTGGTGCGCAGCGAAGGCGATGCTGTCCCTATGGTGCGTGATCATGTCGCCAATCTGGCAACCATCCATGCAGACGAAGGTTCGGGATGGGATGCCCTACATTCTGGTTGGGATACGCGCCGCGTCAATCACAGTGTTGCGTTCAAGGATGACGGCGCTTGCACCAACCAAGCCGAAAGCTTCTTTAGCCGTCTGCG
>ERZ1292633.2373-Hain-H41-02um-R1-2373-length-19342-cov-5_pt1 | contig 19342 bp, 18 predicted proteins | sample MGYA00564406_ERZ1292633 | MGnify/ENA primary metagenome ERZ1292633 (study PRJEB36523, sample SAMEA6512639) | groundwater metagenome | collected 2019-01-08 | study: AquaDiva: Metagenomics assemblies of 32 groundwater samples
TATACCACACCGGAATTTGATGACCATACCAAATTTGGCGGCTAATGCACCAATCGTTTAAATTATCAATCCAGTGAAAATAAGTTTTTTTAAATCTTTCCGGAATGATTTTGATCTGCCCGCCCTTCACGGCCTTCTGCATCAGCTCTTTAAGTGTCGTCTTTTGTCCTGCCTTAACACCTTTTATCTTTGAACTTTGAACTTTGAACTTTGAACTTACACTAATAAACCACTGCTGTGACGGCAGGGGTTCAATCGGCGTATCACAACGATAACAAACCGAAAGATTGTTGATTGATTCTTCTTCTTTTTCCATCAAACCCGCCCGGCGCAAAGCCTCCACCACTTTTTCCCGCGCGGACAAAACCGGCAAGCCTGCATACTGGACAGCCTCTTTGGTCATTTTGCCGTCTTCACCAATCACTTTGATTACCGGCAAATCATTTTCCTGAGCCATTTTGTAATCAACCAAACTATGCGCCGGCGTCACGCCCAGGGCGCCTGTCCCGAACTTCATATCCACTTCTTTGCTCCCGATAATTTTAATTTTCAAATCCGGCCCCGCCTTCGCTGAAGCTTCGGTGGGCAAGCCGCCCGCGAAATTTTTAATTTCAAAAGTTTTGCCGATATATTTTTTATATCGTTTGTCTTTAGGGTTGACGGCCACGGCTGTATCACCCAGTTTAGTCTCCGGCCGGGTAGTGGCAATGGCAAACGGAAAATCTTGGGAATATCTAAAAGTATACATCTTGGCTTTTTGTTCTTTGTGTTCCACCTCATCATCGGCCAAAGTGGACTGACAACGCGGGCACCAATTAACAATCCGGTAACCGCGGTAAATCAATCCATCGTCATACATTTTTTTAAACACCGCGCGGACAGCTAAAGCGCGTGGCTCATCCAAAGTAAAAGCCTCGCGGCTCCAATCCAGCGACGCGCCCATTTTTTTACACTGATTGACAATCGTATCGTGCGACTCTTGGGCAAACTTCCGCACCCGCGCCAAAAACTTTTCCCGTCCCAACTCTTCTTTCGGATTTTTCAGCCCCTCTTTCATTAAAATCTTTTCTACTTTGGTTTGGGTGGCAATGCCGGCGTGGTCGGTGCCCGGTAACCACAAGGTTTTATCCCCTTTCATGCGGTGATAACGGACCATCACATCTTGGATAGCCAACATAACCGCGTGCCCCAGGTGGAGCGTGCCGGTGACGTTGGGCGGCGGCAAGACAATGGAAAAAGGCCTGCCTGCCGGTAGGCATGGCTTGGCGTTTTTGGCCAATTTCAAATTATCGGGATTAAACAACCCCGACTCTTCCCATTTCTGGTAAATTTTATCCTCGTAATCAGCCGGATTATACGCTTTAGGAAGTTCCATAATTACGGATAACTGATAACACGGATTTACGGATAAACAGTTATTTTTTTATTAAATCTGGATTTAAAATTCTTTTTATAACACAAGACTTCAAACTGAAATTAACGAGCAGGGCTAGCTCCTTATTGCTACTGACCAAATAACGCAGACACTGGTGATAATCATCTCGAGCAAAACTAGGAACAACTTTTATCTCTAATATCACCCTATCTTCTACAACAAAATCAATGCGATTTCTTCCTCCCCTTTCTCCGACAAAACTTTTTGGCAACACTTTTTCTCTTTCATATTTCAAACCAGCTTGTTTCAAACTTTTTTCTATGCAATCGCCATATTGTTTTTCATTCCTATGCTGCCCCAACTCATTATGAACCCCGTATAAAATTCCTCTGATTTTATAAGTCAAATCTTCATGTAATAATTCTATTTTTTGCATAAATAATTAATAATCTGCATATTCGGACTATTTGTATCTATACGGGTATTTTACAGAAGATTACTTAAAAAATCAATAACCATCTCATCCGTATATCCGGATTATCCGTAATCCGTAACTCTTGACAAAAAAGGCATTTTATACCAAGATACTCTCTAGTACATTTTCAACACATCCAAACTCTTAAGGAGGATGCGATGAAACCGGAACAACGTCATGCCCTGATGTTCCGCTGGTCGTTATTCTTAACCGCCGTAGTGATTATCGCCTGGTTCATTTACTGGCGCGCCGCCGGCAGTATCCCGACCATCAAGGATCTCTCCATCGTTACCCATTTGGGAGACGCCTTCAACCTCGGCCACTTGGTCATCAATCTGCCTTGGGCTATTCCCCGCTGGGTATTGGATGCGCCGTTCGTGTTTGCCTGGACCATTATCGTTATCTCCTGCCTGACTCACCCGCGCATCACCGGGGTCAACGAAGGCCGCTACCACTGGCTGGCCGGTCTCATCATCGGCCTGATCATTGGCGCGCCCTGTGCCTTGATGGAGGAAATGAGTTTGGGCTTGGGCTTTGCCTTGGCCTACGCTATCGGCACCGGGCTGGTCTTCATCTTCCCCCACAGCCTGGGATTTTGCATCGGTTTTGGTCTGAGTTTTGGCGCCGCCATTGGCCTGGGTTTTGGTCTGGTGGGGCTGGCCGTGACCGGTGCCGGCCTGCTGATCGGCCCGCCCATCCGCGTCGCCGGCATCTACATGTTCTCACCCGCCCCCTGGGTTGCCATCGGTCGCTGGTTAATGGCTAGAGATAAAGAATGAACTCAAAATCCGCTCAAAACTGAGCGGATTTTTATTACCCCCGAAATACTTGACAGGTTTGAATAACGGGTATAAGATAACCTATTCTCTTTATGGCTTATAATCTGAATCAACAGGCATGGGAAGCTCTAAACCGCGCCCGCCAAATCCTCGTGATTTTCCCCAAAGAAAACGAGGGTGACGGCGCCACGGCCGCTTTGGCGTTGGCCGAAATTCTGAAAAAAATGAATAAGCAAGCTGATGTCGTCTGCGCGGATTTTATCGCGCCGCACAAGTGGTTATTTCTGCCCTCAATCAAAAATATCAAAAGCCAACTCTCGCCGCTCCAAAAATTTGTGATCAAAGTTGATCTGAAAAAAAATAAACTGGCTTCTTTAAGTTATGATGTTAAAGACAATAATCTCTATATTTATATCTCCCCTAAAGAAGGCGTGATCAACCGCAGCGATGTTCACACCGCTTCCAGTGATTTCAAATTTGATTTGGTAGTGACAGTAGACGCGCCGGATTTAGCCTCGCTGGGGCGTATTTACGAAAACAACACCGAACTTTTTTCCAAAACTCCCATTATCAATATTGATCACAATCCGGCCAACGAACATTTTGGCAAAATCAATCTGGTGGATATCTCCGCCTCCTCGGCGGCTGAAGTTCTGTTTGAATTTCTAAACCAAATCGCGCCGGAGCAGATTACCGCCGAAGTGGCCACACTCCTCCTCGCCGGCATGATTATCAAAACCAAAAATTTCCGCGCGGCCAATGTCAGCTCTCGCACCTTGAGCAATGCCGGTAAGCTGGTAGATTTGGGAGCCAAACGCGAAGAAATTGTCCAACACCTTTACCGCCAACGCTCACTCGCGGCCCTCAAACTTTGGGGCGAGGCTTTGGTTAATTTAAAAAATGATTCTAAAACGGGATTGATCTGGTTGAGTCTCAAACGCGATGATTTTCGCCGCGCCAATGCTACCGAATCCGACCTGCCGGAAATTATTGACGAGCTCTTGGCTAATTCGCCCGAGGCCAAAACTATTGTTTTACTTTATGAAACTGCCGAGGGCAGTGTGGCCGGGTTAGTGGCCACGGAAAAACATTTGGATGCCAAAACCCTTGTTCAGCCGTTCGCGCCCATAGGCAATCGGTTGAGGGTTAAAATAAATATTGTCGGCAAAGATTTGGCCGCTGCCGAACAGGCCGTCATAGAAACTATAAAAAACCGACTGCCTGCCTGCCGATGAGGTAGGCCTGCCTGCCGGTAGGCCTGGCCGCAGATTTAAAAAATCGCTCCGATCAAGGGGCGATTTTTTTATTTATTCCAATGCGCCTGGCAGGGATCGAACCTGCGACCCAACGATTATAAGTCGTTTGCTCTGCCACTGAGCTACAGGCGCCTATTTTGGTAACTCCGTTAAAATCTTTAACTGCATCATTATTTTTTCTTTTAATTCTACCTTGTTAAACATAATTGTGCAAGTACCATGACCAAACGAACCTTTATGATTTATTCTGCAAGAAAGACTCTCTTTAATATATGGCTTTATAAATTGTTTGATTGAAATATTTAAAAATTCTGCCCAGTATTTAATTTCTTTTTTAATATCCATATCTTTGTAAAGTTGCAGTGCGACTTTTAGGTCTTTGCTCTGTACTTTATAAATTGATTTTAACCAATATATAAAAAATTTCAATACTTGCGGGTCAGTATTTGCCAAAGCCACTCTTGACCAATCTGCTTTACTGCCCTCACCCCAATATAAAGCTAACCCAGCAACAAACAGTTCTTTTTTCAAAAAGGGTAAAATGCGCTTTTTTTCAAAATTATATAAATTATTTAACCTCTCTTCTCTCTTTTTAAACATTGTCTGTCTAAATTTTTCAATTCTTATCTCACTGTTAGCTCTTAACTGATTAATCCTTTCTCTAGATAATGGATAATCTCTAAGCCAAGAACTTAACGTGCTTTTAGAGACGCCTGTTTCATTTTTTATTTGTGAATAACTTTTACCTTCTTTGCGCAACTCAAGAGCTCGCTCTCTTAATTTAATTTTGGACACATGAGTGAGGTTTATATAACTTACATTCGTAAGTACAATATATCACGCCTCTCTCCTTTTGACAATGGCCTTTCGTCAAAAACGTCTAGATAAACTAAACTCATCCTTCTCTAATTCCTGCCTGCCGGCAGGCAGGCGCGCGAATTAGAGAAGGTAATCTGTCCTACGATTCCCTCCTCCGCCAAGCCTGCCTGTCGGCAGACAGGGCTGCGGCGGGCAGGCGCGCGAATTAAACCAAATAATCTATTCTACGATTCCTGCCTGCCGAGGAGGCAGGAATCGTAGAATACTAAAACAAGAAAAAAATAAAAAAGCCCCACAGGTTGCGCTGTGGGGCGAGATGAACTGATTTTACTCCGGCTTGGGGGCAATCTCCATGTTGATGATGATACCCTTAACCGCGAGAGGCTGGTTGGAAACGTGGACGATCTGTCCGCCGGAAACATAGTGCTGGTGATACACGCCCTTCGTGTCCCACCAGTACAGATACTCCGCCGAATGGCCATAGGTGCCGTCGTCCTGAAGGACTTCTTGAGTGTATGCCCGGTGTGGACCGATGTCTATCGCAAATCCACTACCAGTAGTGTTCAACGTATCGGTGATTTTTGTGGGGGTCAGCCGCTTGCCACCGCTCGTCACCTTGCCGCGCACCGTTGAGTAGATGATGGTCTGCCCGCTGTAGGCGGAGATGACGTAAAGGTGCTTAACCGAACCCGGCTTGTTGTCCTCAATCAGCCGATCGCGAATGTTCCGTTGTTCCGCCGTCAGTCCGTCCGATCCCGTGGGAATCTTCACTTCAGCCTTGCTGACACCGGAGGCTGAAACCGGTGCTCTGTCGTCCATACATCCGGCAAGGATCAGACCGGCCACGATCACCAACATCGTCACCACGAAAATCTTTTTCATCTGTCTTTCTCCTTTTTCTGTTTCTGGGTTACTGGGTGATGTAGGGCTTGAACTCGCGCGGGAGCGGCTTGTCCGCGCCCTTGGGCAGGTCGCCGGCGTTGGCAAACCGCCAGTTGAACTTGGCCATCTGCGCGTTGTACTCGGCGGCGAGCGAGTTGTAGCTGGCCTTGACGCCGGCCACTTCCGACGACCAAACGTTGTACTGCTCGCGATCATCGCGCGGCCACTTGTGGCGCGGCAGGTCCTTGTAGGCCTCGGCCATCGCCTTCATGCGACCATCGTAGACGGTGACGTCAGCCTGCTTCTTCTCCAGCTGGGCCGCCGCGTCCTTGAACCACTCGTACTTCTTGAGCAGAGCTTCGGGTCCGAACTCGTCCTTGGCCACCTGGGCGGCCTCGTTACAGACGAAACAGCCCATGACGCTAAAAACGATCCCGAGAGCCAAAACCGCGAACACGAACTTCACGCACCGATTCACTACCTGTCTCATCCTGGCCTCCTTGTCCTCCGTAGCTTTAGCGTAGGAGGACTGTATTTTCCCCTTGATTGGGGAGTTGGTGGATAGGGCGTGCCCCGTCGGATGACGGGGCAAAACGCCCTTGTTCCGCTTTTAAAAGACCGAATATACCAGTATAGCACACTTTGGGACTTTTGTCAAGAGGCGCTTTGTGTTAAGATAAAGACATGAAAAGTCTAGCCCAAATCCAAAAAAATCTGGCCAAAATTCTAAAGGCTGAAAAAGGCCTAAATTTTATTGCTGTCCTATCAAAAAAATTTCCCCAAGCCAAAATTTACTTGGTCGGCGGGATGGCGCGAGATTTATTTTTGGGACGCGAATCAAAGGATTATGATTTTGTGGTCTGCGGCGTGCCGGCCAAAAAACTGGAAACAATTTTAAAAAAACTGGGCACCACCAACCTGGTGGGAAAACGGTTTGGAGTTTTTAAATTCGCGCCAAAAAATTCCGCCCTCACCTTGGATATTGCCCTGCCCCGCACCGAACATGCCTGGGGCACCGGCGGCTATCGCGATGTGGAAACCCAATCCGATTGGCGCCTGCCGATTGAAAAAGATCTAGCCCGCCGCGACTTTACAATTAATGCGATGGCGTTGGAATTGGGAATTAGGAATAAAGAATTAGGAATTATGGACTTGACCGACCCGTTTGACGGTTTAAGTGATCTGAAGAAAAAATTGATCCGAACGGTGGGCAAACCCGAAGAAAGATTTAAAGAAGACTTTTCTCGCATGTTGCGCGGTCTGCGTTTTGCCTCGCAATTAAACTTTCAGATTGAAAAAAATACATGGGATACATTAGTCAAGATGATGAAAAAAATAAACGCGACATTATGTCATTCCCGCCCCCGATCTGTCATCCCCGCGAACGCGGGGATCCAGTCGAGGGCAGGCTCCCGCGGGAATCCAGCGGCTGGATCCCGCATCAAGTGCGGGATGACAACGAGTGAACGGATTGTGCCTTACGAAGTTATCTCCAAAGAATTTTTAAAATCACTGGTCATCAATCCCTTAAAAACCGTTGACCTGTGGGATGAGGCCGGAGCGCTAAAACAGTTGATGCCGGAATTGCTGAAAATGCAGGGCTGTCCCCAGCCGCCGGAATTTCACAAAGAGGGCGATGTTTGGACCCATACCTATCTGGCTTTGGGAAATTTGACCACGCCGGGATTTACCCCGTATAACCCCAAAAAAAATAATCTTCAAAGCAAAAACAAAAAAATACCCATAACATCCTTAATAGAAAAAATGCAATCGTTGGGCGGGGGTTATGCGGGGTTTAAAAAATTCGTCCGTTCCCTGCCTCCGTCTTTCCAAAATGAACCTCTGATTTCGCCGACTTTGGTTTTGGCGGTTTTATTTCACGACCTGGGCAAGCCTTATACCATCAAAACGCCGGAAAAAGACGGCGTGGACCGCATCCGCACCAACGAACACGATAGTGTGGGCGCCAAACTGGCCAAACAAATCGGCGAACGACTCCGCTTGAGCTCGGTGCCGGACATGCATTGCAATTTAGACCATCTGGCCTGGCTTATCCAACACCATTTGCTGACTGTTCACGGCGACCCGATGAAATTTACTAATCGCACCATTGAAAAATACTTCTTCAATCCGCTCGTGCCCGGCACTGACCTGTTAAAACTGATTTATTGCGATCAAATGGCCTCTTTTGTTGGTGGCAAACCCCAACTAGGTTCGCTCCCCCGCCTGGTTAAAAGAATAAAAATGCTTTTAGGCGGATTGCGCCAAACCAAACACCTGCCTACCGGCAAGGCAGGCCATGCCTACCGGCAGGCAGGTTTGCCGCCGCCGCTTTTAGACGGCCGCGAAATTATGATGGTCTTAAAACTAAAACCCGGTCGCCTCGTCGGCGACCTAAAAGACCGTTTGCGCGAAGCCCAGTTAGCCGGTAAAGTTAAAAATAAAAAACAAGCTAAAGATTTTTTAATCAAGATCCACTCCTAATATGCCCAGTAATACAACCCCGCAAGTTTCGCTTCGCGAAACATAAAAGATGCGTTGATATTACTAGGTCATCAAAATTTAAAAAAACATTTAATTTAAATCCCCGAATGATAAAATCATGCGGGGTTGATATACTGGGTATGAAAAAGATTATAGTTGAAGAACCGGACAATAAAAAAAGATTGGATAAATTTTTGACCGACCAACTGCCGGATATTAGCCGTTCCCAAATTCAAAAACTGGTTAAACTCAAAAAAATCTTGGTTAACCAAAAGCCTGTCACCCCGCATCATTTTTTAAAAACCAAAGATGAAATCAGTCTGCTCGACCTCAAATATACTGTGGCCCCCTACCAAAAACCCGAAGAACAAACCAAGGGTTCTAAAAAAACAAAAGCCGTCGCGCCAAAAATAATCTACGAAGACGATGATCTTGTAATCGTCAACAAGCCGGCCGGCCTTTTGGTTCATCCCCGTCTGGATATAGACAAAGAAACCGAACCGACTTTGGTTGATTGGCTTATTAAAAAGTTTCCTAAAATAAAAAAAGTCGGCGACCAACCCGCCTCTCGGTCCGCCGCATCAGCCACCTGCCTGCCGGCAGGCAGGTTCGGTTCTGTGGCACCCGCAAACTCGGCGGGCAGGCCCAAATTGCGGCCCGGTATTGTGCATCGCCTGGATAAAGACGCCTCGGGCGTTATGGTGGTAGCCAAAAACCAGGCGGCTTTTGAAGCGCTGAAAAAACAATTTCATGATCGGCAAGTGATCAAAGAATATGTGGCTTTAACTTATGGACAAATTAAAGCTGATTGTGCTAATATAGAATTTCCTATCGGTCGGGCGCGCGAGGGTGGTAAAATGGCGGCCCGCGCCAAAGAAACAGAAGGCAAACCCTCCATCACCGCTATTGAAGTCACCAACCGTTTTCCTAATTGCACTTTGATTAAAGCCTTTCCTAAAACCGGCCGCACTCACCAAATCCGCGTTCACCTTTTTGCTTTGGGCAACCCCTTGGTGGGCGACCAACTTTACAAAAGTAAAAAATTTAAACCCATCCCCACCGGTCGGCTGATGCTGCACTCGCACAAACTGACAATTAAATTATTAGACAGGGAAATTAAAACATTCATCGCCCCCATTCCGCAAGAGTTTGATAAATATCGCGGATGGAATTAGGAATCAGGAATCAGGAATTATGCGTGGCGATTTTTATTCCCTAATTCATAATTCTTAATTCTTAATTCCCAACACTATGATCATCACCATCTCCGGTTTGCCCGGCTCGGGTAAAAGCACCGTCGGCAAAATCCTGGCCAAAAAATTGGGTTACGCATTTTTATCTATGGGCGATTTGCGGGGCAAAATGGCCATCGACCGAGGCCTGACCATTGACGAACTCAATCGCTTGGGTGAAAAAGAAGGTTGGACGGATAAAGAGGTGGATGACTATCAACGTAAATACGGCCAAGATCACGACCGCTTGGTGGTTGAGGGCCGTTTAAGTTTTTATTTTATCCCCCAATCTTTTAAGATATTTCTAACCGTTAATCAAAAAACCGCCGCCGCTCGGACAATGGAAAACCGCAATGAACGTCAGGATGAAAAATCCGCCAAAACCGTGGAAGAAGCTGAGAAGCTGCTACGCGAAAGAATCGAAAGTGACCGCAAACGCTACTTAAAATATTACAAACTGGATTATACCGACCCCACGCACTATGACGTAGTTTTGGACACCACCCTGCCCTCGGTCAAGGAAGTCGTCCAAATCATACTTGACAGATTACCCAAAAAGATGTAGGATATTATCAATCTTAAACTTCCAAATCCCAAGCCCTGCCTACCGGCAGGCAGGTCTAAAATCTCAAACAAATTTCAAATATCAAATCCTAAATTTCCAAACGTATATGATGACAAAAACCGAGGAAGCCAAGCAAAATTTAGCTGAAATTAGGCCTGGCCAAACAGTTAAGGTTTACCACAAAATTAAGGAAGTAAACCCCAAAGGCGAGCTTAAAGAGCGTCTGCAAATCTTTGAGGGCGTGGTTCTGTCCCGCCGCCATGGTATGGAACAAGGAGCCACCATTACCGTGCGGAAAATTTCCGAAGGTGTGGGCGTGGAAAAAATCTTCCCCGTTCATTCGCCGGCCGTGGCCAAAATTGAAGTGACGCGCGAGGGCCGCGTCCGCCGCGCTAAACTGTTTTTCTTGCGCGATCCGAATCAAAAACTGAAAGAAAAGAAAAAATCATCAAAATAAAAAAATATCCTCCGACATAATATCGGGGGATATTTTTTTATTTGACTATTTCCCTATCCATTTACCCTTTTCAAGATAATCCTCCAACTGATCAAGAATCTCATCGACCGTGCCCAAAAAACTTACTTTATATTTAGGCTTTCCGTCTTTTATCGGCTTCTTATCATCGTGTAAGCCCAACTCCCAAACCACATTTCCGTCATCATCTGTCTCCAGATGATTCAGGCTGGTGGTCTGACCCGGATAATATTTTTCAATTAAAGCGTCCAAATCTTCTTTTTTGACTTCGCCGTCCTCCAATTGGTTGTCTATTCTTTTAGCCGATCTCTTTTTTCTCTTATCCTCGCTTCTGGCATCAACCATAATTCTTTCCTCCGGAGTTAAAGAGGTGTATTCTTTTCTAATAAAATGAAAACGTCCTTCTGTCATATAAGTATGATTCTAATCTACGAATTCTGTGAACGAATCTGCAAATTTGATTCGAAACATTCGAAGATTTGTATATTATATCTGTTGATTCGTATCATCTAAAACATTTTTTTAAATATTGTCCGGTATAGCTTCGTTTAATCTTAGAGACATCGCGCGGCGTGCCTTTGGCCACAATCTCACCACCCATTTTACCGCCATCCGGCCCCAAATCAATCACCCAATCGGCGCATTTGATCACTTCCAAATTATGTTCAATGATCAAAACCGTGTTACCCTTGTCCACTAAACGATTTAATACATTCAGGAGTTGTTTAATGTCTTCAAAATGTAAACCGGTGGTCGGTTCATCCAAAATATAAAGAGTCCGGCCGGTGGCGCGGCGGGCTAATTCAGTGGCCAATTTAACGCGCTGAGCTTCACCGCCCGAAAGTTTGGTGGCCGGCTGGCCCAACTGCAAATAACCCAAACCTACATCGGCTAAAATTCTCAATTTGTCGGCAATAGCCGGCACGTTTCTGAAAAACTCCAAGGCTTCTTCCACGGTCATGGAAAGAATATCGGCGATGTTCTTACTCTGATAATGAATTTCCAACGCTTCGGCATTATACCGCCGGCCCTGACACTCATCGCATTTAACGTAAACATCGGCCAAAAACTGCATGGGGATACGCACATAACCTTCGCCGGCGCAGGCTTCGCAACGACCGCCGCCTTTGACATTAAAACTGAACTTGCCGGCTTCGTAACCGCGCAACTTGGCCTCGGTCACTTCGGTAAAAAGATCGCGGATCAGCGAAAAAACGCCGGTATAAGTCGCCGGATTGGAACGCGGGGTGCGGCCAATCGGCGCTTGATCAATGCTGATAACTTTGTCAACATTCTCCAGTCCCTTGATGGCTTTATGCTCGGCCGGCAAGGCTTTAGAACGGTAAAAATGCGCGGCCAACGCTTTGCCCAAAATCTCAACGATCAAAGTGGATTTGCCCGAACCGGAAACTCCGGTCACGCAAACCAATTTGCCCAAAGGAATCTCCACGTCCACGTTTTTCAAATTAAAAGCCGAAGCTTTTTGAATCTGAATTGATTTATTGTTGCCTTTATGCATTTTTTCCGGAATGGCTATTTCGTTCCGGCCCGACAGATACGCGCCGGTCAAAGAATTTTTATTTTTCAAAATCTCACCCAGTGTCCCCTGGGCCACAATTTTACCGCCGTAGACGCCGGCGCCCGGGCCCACATCCATAATGTAATCGGCTCGACGCATAATAGTTTCATCGTGTTCCACCACAATCACCGTATTGCCCAAATCGCGCAGGGCCGACAAAGTCTTAATCAATTTTTCCAAATCGCGGGGATGCAGGCCGATGGACGGTTCATCTAAAATATAAATAACGCCGGTCAGCCCGCTTGAAAGCTGGGTGGAGAGGCGAACGCGCTGGGATTCGCCGCCGGAGAGGGTAGTGATGGAACGATCCAGCGTCAGATAATCCAAACCGACCTTGGATAAATCATCCAACCTTTTTAAACTTTCTTTGAGAATCGGCGCGGCAATAGAAGCGTGGGAGGCTATATGAAAATGATCTTTGTGAGAGGATTTTTTGCCCGCTATGGCCTTTAACACCTCGCTGAAAAATTCGCGCGCTTCGGTGACCGAAAAAGCCGTCATCTCGCTGATATTTTTATCAAAAACCTTAACCGCCAAAGATTCCACTTTTAAACGGCGGCCGCTGCAAAGAGGACAAATCATTTCCCGCATATACTCCTCAATCTCTTTGCGAACATAATCGGATTGGGTTTCCCGATGTTTGTTTTCCAAATTGGCCATCACGCCCTCAAACTTTACCGACTTGCCTTCCACCGTATAACAAACATCATTAGTGCCATTGAGGATTAAATCAATTATTTTTTTAGGCAAATCTTTTATGGCCACATCCATGGGGAACTTGTTGGTATGAGCCGCGGCCTCAAGCAGTTTCAGATACCAATTTTGATTGCCGGTAATGCGCATCCAGGGCTGAATCGCGCCCTCAGCCAAGGTCAAACGCGGGTTGGGAATAACGAGTGCCGGGTCAACTTTCAGAACAATGCCCAAACCGGTGCATTTGGGGCAAGCGCCATAAGGACTGTTGAAAGAAAAATTATGCGGTTCCAAATCTTCAAACCGGCGGCCGCACTTCGGACAGCGCCAATGAGTAGAAAAAAGGGTTTCCTTCCTGCCCGCCGAAGAGGCGGGTTTCTTATTCCAGACGGCAATCACCAAGCCATTGCCCAATTCCAAAGCATCATCCACCATTTTGGTGACGGCCCCGCTGTTTTTACCGCTCACTTCACCCAAAACAATATCCAAATTACAAAGTACTTCTTCTTGATGACGCCTGGCCAAAAACTCATCCGCGGTACAAAACTTGCCCTCAAAACGCAATTCTTTAATTTCCCTGCTTTCCACGATTTTTTCCAAATCACCCAAATTCTTTTTTTCAAAACGGCTGAGCGGCGCCAAAATTTTCACCCGCTCTCCGGCCATCACCAAACTTCTGACGGCCTCAATAATTTGGCCGGCGGTAAATTTTCGCGTTTCCTCGCCGCAATCCGGACAAGTAATTTTACCGATACGCGCGTAAAGCAAACGGATATGATCGTAGATTTCGGTAATGGTGCCCACAGTGGAACGCGGATTCTGGCTGACCGAATGCTGGTCAATGGCAATGGTCGGCGAAAGCCCCTGCACCTCGTCCACATCCGGCTTATCCTGCATTTCCATAAACTGGCGGGCGTAAGACGATAACGATTCGGCATAACGGCGCTGACCTTCGGCATAAATCGTATCAAAAGCCAAAGAAGACTTGCCCGAACCGGACAAACCCGTAATCACCACCAGTTTATTTTTTGGAATAGATAAACTGATGTTTTTTAAATTGTTGACGCGAGCTCCGCGAATGATGATTTTGTCCATAGATTTAAATCGTTGCGTAATCGATACTCATTTGTCATTTCGAGCGAAACGAAGTGGAGTCGAGAAATCTCTTTCTCTAAAACAAGGGATTCCTCCACTCGTCCCGCCCTTGCGGGACTCGGTCGGAATGACAAAAATGAATTGTTCAACACTCTCAGATTATAACGCGGGAAATTCAGTTCTTGTTAAATTTATATCACAAACCAAACCTGCCTTAAGCTCCTCTAACGTAAACATATATTGCTTAATGTTACTAAAATTTGATACAAGAAGAGCTTGCAACTCGGGACTGTCATCCCACCCCTTACCCATCCAACCAACTTTTGTCAAAATGTTAGTATTACAAATTCCGCCGGATCTGCCAATGGCATATAAATCATCTGACCCCGATTTATCATTAATTTCAGCCACCAAAAACCATCCTGAAATCGCAGGGTCTTTAAGACAGTCATAATGACCCGAAGGAATTCTACTTTCTAAATTATAAACAAAAGCATAAGTTTCGGTCTGTTTTTCCTTATCTTCCACAGCATCAACAACTTCAGACTGCCATGTCCACTTCGCGCTCGTACAAAAACCCCTCAACTCTACATTGTTATCAATCCATGGAAACATTAATGACCCGCCTGCCGTTCCTCTGATAATACCGGATAAAACAGAAAGGGTGCATTCATGTTTATCCCCTTCTTTTTTAACGCAAGTTTGTGGCTTGCCGTCTTGTGTCTTGGAACAAAAATGCGCCATACAGGTTTGGTCTTGCCCGTCTAAAGAATAATATTTGGCGCCGCAAGGCATGGCTGTTTCAGGATTAGACTGCCCGCCTTCGATTTCGGTTAAATAATCTTCTTGAGCCGAAGATTGTTGAGCGGGGAAAGTAATCGTAAAATCATCTAATTTAACATCTTTAAACTCCTTGGGCGTTTCTGATGAACTCAATTGAGCTAAGGCGAATTTTTGCGCCATTGGGTTAGATAAATCTTTACACCATTCTGTGCCCAATGTCAAGGCCCGCACCATAAACACCCGCGGCAGTTTGAGACGGAGGAGGTCGGGATTGATGGTATAGAGTAGTGTGTAAGAACCCAAAAGTAAAAATAAACCCATCAGCGCGCCGGTAATACTGGATTTGGCCGAAGTGACGCGGGTGGGATTGCCGGCCGAGGTGGTCCACTCAAAACCGCCCTTGATGATCAAAACGGTGGCGATCAGGCCGCCAATGCCCACAAGATAAAGATAAATTTTTTTAATATAATCACCCAAATTGGCAATCGGTCCGGCCTGATCGCCCACAGTGATGGAAAGCTGGGTTTGACCGGCCGGGATACAACCGCCCCAACTGCCGCACTCGCCATCCGACCCCCCGGGAAGAAAATTTAACTGTCCATTAAAATCCCAGCCATTGGCCTTGATTTGCGCCTCACAATTTGCTTTAGCCCAACACAGCGGATTTTGTTGCGGCGGAATTTCAGCGGCCAAAACAGGAGAGACAGAAAACAAAGAAAAAAGAACAAGGAACAAAGAACAACGAGCAAAGAAAAATTTTTGGAACATACTTTTTATGAAATAAATTCTAAATCCGAAGCACGAAATCCTAAACAAATTCTAATGTCCAAAATTCGAAATCCAAAACGATTTAGAATTTTAGAAAATTTGAATTTTGATATTGTTTCGGATTTCGGATTTAGAGTTTAGAGTTTTAACCCCAGCACCCTTTCCCACGCTTCAAGCGGTATGGCGCCCTCAACTTTTTCGCCATTGACGAAAAAAGTGGGTGTGCCCTGAACGCCTAGGGCAATACCGTCAGCCATATCTTTTTCAAACTGTTTTTCATGTTTTTTACCGGTTAGACACTGGTCAAAAACAGCCGTATCCAGCCCCACTTGAGCCGCATAATTATTTAAATCCCCAAGCTCGAGTTTACCGACGTTTTGAAAAAGCTTATCATAATAAGCCCAGAACTTGCCTTGGTCCTGGGCGCAAAAAGAGGCCAGAGCGGCATTTTTGGCGTTGACATTTTCACTGTGCCCGGGGAAAAATCTAAAAACCAAACTAACTTTATCCGGATACTTAGCCGCGAGTTCACGGATGGCCGGAAAAGCCTCGGCTGAAAACTCGCAGGAAAAATCAGCAAATTCCACGATATTAATTTCAGCAGCCGCGCTACCCAGCCGCGGCGAATCCGGAGATATCAATTTCTCCAAAGCCGGCGCAACTTTACTCGAAAATTTAAGATAACTCTTTTGAAAATGGACAGCGGACGATGACGCGTCGCCGCTTTTAATCAGCCGATAAAAATTAAAAACCCGCCAGCCAAAAAATCCCAAAACCAGAACAGTTATCGCCAAAATGATTATCAAAATTGTTTTTTTCATAGTGTTTTAGTTTTCTGTTTCCGGAACAGCGGCAACACCGTAACCGGTGTCGCCCGGCCAAAGATATGATTCATATGTCCAATCGGCCAAGGCTCTAGCCTCATTAAAACGCCCTTCATTAGAAGTCGCCCCTAAAACCACCACCACGAGTTTGCGGCCGGCCGCGTTTTTTACTTCTACCGCCACGCTGTGCCCCGCCTCATCAATAAAACCGGTTTTACCGCCCTCAATACCGGCAATGGGACTGTCGGTTAAATTTGAAACCAAAAGCAGGTTGGTGGCGCGAATCTCTTTTTTTACCGACTGCCCGTCGGCGTCAATTACGGTCAACATATAACTTTTGGCCGTGGTCGCCTTTTTGATCAACGGCTCACGGAGGGCGGCCTTGAGGAGCAAAGCCACTTCTTTGGTTGTTGATCGATTTTGAGAGTTCAGGCCGGTGGGTTCAACCACTTGAGTATTTTTAAAGCCTAGGGCGGATGCTTCTTCGTTCATTTTAAAAACAAAATCTTCCAAAGAAAGGCCGGTGGAGCGCGCCAAAGCCATGGCCGCGTTATTGGAAGAACCGACCAAAGTGGCATAAAATAAATCGTAGACCCGCGCTCGGTCGCCTTCATTTAAAAATAATCTGCCTTCGCGGCCGTCTTGCGCCTCAATGATCATTTCTTTATCCCAGTCGGGCTGATTTTTTAAAAAAACCAAAACGGTTAGCAATTTTGTAATACTGCCGACGGGACGGACAGTATCGGCCTCTTGCGAGACCAGCGGCAGCTCGCTGGCTTCATCTAAAACCAAAAAACTTCTGGCGGACAATTTTAAATTAAACTCTGTTTCCGGCTGGCGGCGCGGCGCCAAATCTACTTTTCTTTGGGCCAGGGGCAAACTTTTTTTTGTTTCCGCTTCTTGACGCAAATCACCGCCTCTTTGTTCGCTGCTTTGGACGACCCGGTTGTTGAGGGGAAAAGCGGAGAGGGGTAAAAAACTCAAAACACCCAGACTCAAAGCCATTTTCCAGATAAAAATTTTAAACAAAAAGCTGATCATACCTCAGATTTTTTTGTATCTTCCAGCAATCTCTGCAATAGATCATTGTGATGCAGATGCTCATAATCCGGTAGTTCGCTGAGTTCGCGCAAACCCAAAAAGCGCATAAAATCCAGAGTCACGGTGTAGACCAACTGGGCCCGAGCCTTGTCTTCCTCGGTCTGAATTAACCCGCGGATCATTAAATTTCTCAAAATTAAACTGCAATTAACGCCGCGAATTTGTTCCAACTCCAACTTGGTAATTGGCCCGCGATAAGCGACAATCGTCAAGGCTTCCAAAGACGGACGAGTTAATTCACCTGTGTTTTCATCCTGAACATATTGTTTAACCAGCTTGCTGTTATCGGGATTTGTAATCATTTGCCATTCTTTGCCGTTATTCATCAGCTGGATGCCGTTCTCTTGATGATTATATTTTTCTTTGAGGACATTAAGAGCTTCGGATATTTCTTTTTCTTCCATCTCGGTAAATTCCGCCAATTTTTTAACCGTCAGCGGTTTGGCCGCGATAAACAAGACGGATTCAATTTTAGAACTAAGTGCCATAAATAAACACAGATAACACAGATTTTGACACAGATCGCACAGACCGCACAGATCACAGATCTGTGATCTGTGAAATCCGTATTTAATTTATGCAATCTGTGTTTTATAATTTTTCAATTGATATTTCTTCGAAATTATTCTGTTGAACAATAAACAATTCACGCTGTTTGGTCAATTCCAGAATGGCCAAAAAACTGACGATAATTTCGGTGCGACTTTGAGCCACTTCCAACAAATGTCTAAAACCGAACTTGCCGCCGTTCGTCAACATGCTTCTGATCTGTTCAATCTTTTCCCGAATGGAAACTGTCTTGGCCATAGACAGCCGGGGCAGTTCCAAAATCGGTTTTAAGCGGGCCAACACGTCTTCAAACATCTTTTGCATCTTGGAGGCGGTGAGTCCGACCGGCGGATAAAATCCGGCTTCAACCAATTTAATCGGTGTTTCACGGCAAAACGCAAAACGTTTCTTTTTGATGGCGCCTTCAATTTTTTTGGCCGCTTCCACAAATTCTTTATACATTCTCAACTGATCCGCCAGGCTGATGCCGTCTTCTTCGCCCACATTCAACTCCGGCAAAAGAGTTTTGGATTTAATGTAAAGCAATTTGGCGGCAATGACCAAAAAATCCGCCATTTCATCTTCAGAAATCCCCGGATTACTGTTTAAGTAATTCAGGTAACTTTCTGTCACTTGGGCCAGGGCGATTTCGGTAATATCCAGCTTTTCCGCCTCCACCATTCCCAAGAGCAATGCCAACGGCCCTTCAAATTTTTCTAACTTCAGGGTATGCACAAAACTAAATTAGACCTTTTACTTCTTTTTCTTTTTCGCTAAAACTTTTTTGACTTTGGTTTTGGCCGCCTGGCTAATCTCGGCTACGGTCATCTTTTCTAATTTATAGAGATCTTTTACTTTCATCCTTAAGGATTCGGTAAAGCTACCGGCGCCAAAAATCGCTTTTTCCGCTTTCAACAAAGCTTTGTCCAAATACGGTTCCACTTTATGCAAGCCGGCAAATGGGGTGAGCGCGCCCGGTTTGACCTTCAGGATTTTTTCCATCGCCTTCTCCGGCGCCAGTTCAATGGCTTTGGCCTTCAAGACTTTTTTGAGCTTGGCCATATCCAACCGATAGTGGGCCGGTAAAACCACGAGTACATATTTTTTATCGGCCTTAACTAAAAGCGTTTTAGCAATTTTGCTCATCTTTTCTTTTAACGTATTGGCCAAATCAAAAGTGGTAAAAACCTGCTTGTGCGGCACTTTTTCGTATTTCACGCCTCGGCTATCTAAATAATTAATGACTTTTTTGGGAATCATAGAGATTGTCAATTGTTAATAAGTTAATTATTAATTGTTTTCTTGTATTCCGGCGGGGAGATTTGCAAATCAATGCGGTTTAAATCGCGCGGAAAAAGAGTGGCTTGTTTAACGTTATCAACGCCCAAAAGCTTGGCGGTCAGTCGCTCCAAACCAATCGCCAATCCGCCTTCGGGCGGCATGCCATATTTAAAAGCCTGCAGATAAAAAGAAAAATTAGCCGGATCCAATCCCCATTTCCTGATATTTTCCACCAACTGATTATAAACGTTGAGACGTAGACCACCGGTGGTAATTTCCACCCCGCGGAAAAGCAAATCAAAACACATGGTATATTCAGGATCGGTA
>ERZ1292633.2374-Hain-H41-02um-R1-2374-length-19336-cov-6_pt1 | contig 19336 bp, 10 predicted proteins | sample MGYA00564406_ERZ1292633 | MGnify/ENA primary metagenome ERZ1292633 (study PRJEB36523, sample SAMEA6512639) | groundwater metagenome | collected 2019-01-08 | study: AquaDiva: Metagenomics assemblies of 32 groundwater samples
CGCGAACCGGACGGGCGTTCTCTCGCAGGTTGTCTGGCGAACTCTAAAGAAGCCCCACAGCTCGGCGAGTGTGGACGTCGACGCGTGGGTGAGCGGTCTTGATCGCTCCCGAACGACGATGCGTAGCCTGCGGTGAGGCGCGAGGCGCCGCCGGCTGCCGCGAAGCGACGCGACGCGCCCGCCCCGGCGATGCCAACATCATCGTCAGCGGAAGACAAATGGTCAAACGCCTGAGGCGCAAAGCGCTTCTCCCGCAAGTCACGGCTCACATGCTTGGCGATAAATGGATCTCCTACCACCCGCGGACGGCGGAGCGGACTGTCCACCTTGTCGAGGTCGATAGTGGATATCGTCGCTGAGGACGCGTTATCGTGTTGCCGGCCTGTTTGGCGGGGCTCCTCCGGCTTTCGGCGCGCAGCGTCATCGTCATGGTCAAACTTAATGTCATAGACCAATTTCGGCCGCACCAGGTCGATAGCAGGGGGTCCGGCGGGGACGACGACGTCCGGCGCCGCGGCCGTCGACTGGTTGGAAGGTGCGGTTGCCGGACGATTCGCGGCGGCAGGGGGTTTTCCTCGTTGCGGCGGCTGGCGATTGGGATGAACAACAACCGTAGCGGACGCCGAGGTTTTCCAGCTCATCACTCCGCCGGCCGAGGGCGACCGTCGCCGCGTGGCGGCGTCGCTTTCTCCTCCCCCGCCACCATCACTTGGGCCGGTGTATTGTTCCTGCTTGCACGATGACATGGGCGGCGCCGGTCTCACGAGTCGCTTAGTCTTCGACAGTTCAATCGTCGGCACGTGACGCGAAACGGCCACGGCCAGAGCGGCGCCAATGTCCGCGTGTTCGTTCGAGGAGAACGCGCAGACGCGGTGCAAGGGCGGCCTCGCGGTCGTTTTGGACATGTCCACGGTACGTGCCGTGAGAGGTCGGTTGCTTGTTTCATGATGAGAGTCCACCGTCACACCGCCCCCACCCTTCTGAGCAGCGTCGTCGTTGTCATGATGATGAAGAAACGACGCCTTGTAGACTGGGAGCGTCACGTGTCTCGCCGCCGTCGGGTGGGCGACACGGCTCACATGCTTGTGGACTCCAAACTTTCGATCAAAGTCGATGAAGCTCGACGTGCCGGCCCCCTTGTCACTGAGAACGGTGATGTCGTACTGGTACGCGTCGTGCCGCGCGGAGGCGGGTTGGGCCGCACGAGAGTTTGCCGCGGCGCATTGCTCTCTGCCAACCTGGCGCTCGAAGCCGACGGCGCCCCGCGGCGACGGGGTTTGACCCGAAGAGACGGCCGCTTCGTTGACGGGCAAACCGGTGGTCGCGATGGGAATGCGGAGTTGGAGATTCGTCCGGTGAGACGCGCCGGGGGGAATCCGCCGATGGGGCATAGGCTGCGCCGTCGAGGCAGCATTGCCATGGTGTTGCCCAGCGTCGTCACCGCCCGCAGTGCCGACGTCGGTCGATCCGCAGGAGGATTGCCGTCGGTGATAGTCCGGAGGGTGAGGTGCCGTCACGAGTCTTGGCTCGGCATTGCGGAAAGCTCGGGTTCCTTTCCCTCGATTTGGCGGCGAGTTCGACGCTATTTTCTGAGCCGCGGCATCGGCAGTCGTGACCTCCACTGGAGATGCCGGTTGCAACTGCGCCGATGCCGGTCCTAGAGGAGAGAACGAATGCGCGGCGTACCGCCCCTCCTCGGGGTTCGTGGCGGCGACGGATGCTGGCGGGGGGTGATGCTCCGGCAGCACCAGAGGTGCGGTGCCCCGAGGCGTGATCACGTCAAACTTGGGACGGTACCGACCGACGGGTGGCACCGTGGACACGGCGGTGCAAAATCGCTGTGATGCGGAGCCGAACGGCGGCGCGGGAACGGCGGCCACCGCAGACGGTTGGGACATCACGGCCACGCGGCGACCGATGGGGGATCTGTCTCCGCCGCCGCTCCGTGTTGCCGTCGACGGTTCTTCTCGTCGCCGGGCGGCCGCGACAGACCGGTCATCGCCACCTTCGCGGAGCGGCGGAGACAGCGTCACGGGGGGCGGTGCGGCCCCCTCCTCCCTTGCGCGAGACGGCTGACCTCCGTCGGCTGCGTGGAGACCGTCGACCTCACTATCGGGAAGCGGTCTGCGGAAGTCTCTGCCGTGCGACTGCATGAAGTGCGCCATCTTGTCCGCGAGAAAGCGCTTCGCGGCGCTGTGAATGGCGCGGGGGTCGTGGAGGCGCGGCGAGGACGTCATGCGCCGGTCGCGGTAGTCGCAGGCAGCCATGCTACCAGGGGGGGTTTCCACCCCGGCGGCAGACGGTCGCCCCCCTCCGACCGGTGGCCGGCCGGCGTCCGTCATGCTGCTCATGGCAAGGCGAACGAAATCGTGCGAGTAGGCAAATCCCGGGGGCTCCTCGGCGAGCATCGCTTTGGCGTGTTGGGCGATGGCGTGCGTGGCGTTCAACGCCGGACGGAAAGATCCATTGGCCATTCTGTGTGACGCAGCGCTGTCGGCCGCCGCCGCTGCTGAGGGATGAGTCGACTCGGCGGTGGCGGCGACGGCGCTGCTCTGCAACAGTCGACTGGCGGCCATGGCATGCGGAGCACGACCGGCCTTGCTGCACGCGACCGGCGCCGGCGGCACTTTCACCAACGACAAATCGACAAGCATACTGTATTTCAAGGGCTGGGGGGAGCGCTTCTCAACCATTGCAACTCTCGCAGCATCAAGTTCCACCGCGAAAGCGTTTTCGGCACACAGCCACGCAACCCCCCCCCTCTCCATATCGCCAAAAACCAATAATAAAACGATCCGCCACACGAGAAGAGTGGGAGGGGAACACTTCACTGATTCCCATTCCTAAGCCCCGTCGCGCTTAGACGCGACGGGACTGGGGCTTCCTGCCGTCCCTTTTTGTCACTTTTTTTCCCCCATTTTTGTATCAGGCATGGTCGTCACTGTGGCGTGGCAGCACGAGCGCGACCGAGAGAATGATGGCGGTCAGTAGGAAAAAGTAAACAAAGGCGTATTTGATCAGATGGGAGTCCACGGCGAGTAGCCGCGGCCTGGCCTGCTCCGCCTCCAGGAACAGCTGCAAGCTTGTCACCATGGCGTAGAGTTCCTCGAGCTGCTGTGGCCGCACGGCACGTCCGTTTAGTCTCTGGGCCCGCGTTTGCACTCCCTGCGACAGATCGAACACGAAACTGTAGAGAACCTTGGTCACGACGAACTCGAGCTTCGTCACCGTCACCAGCTGCTGTTTGAACGCGGCGCGGCATTTGCGGGCCGAACTGTAAATCACGGCGACATCGTAACACAGGCAGAAAAGCAGCACGGAAGCGACGGTCACGCCAACCGGACCGAGAATGAAATCTGGACTCGTGAAGTCCCTAAACGGGTTGGTGGCTTTAGACGTGCGAGTACGGGTGACGTAGATTTTGTACAGGTAGTAACCACAGCACACAAAGAAGGCGGCGACCGTCAACAGCATCGTGGGTCCGAACATCGAGTTGAGCACCGAGGCGTCGTTGGTAATTTCGTCCACGCAGACTTTGCGGATGGCGTTCCATGCCTTCAGGTGGGACGCATTGAAAGGGTCGAACCGGTCCGGCAGCCGACGGGTTGCGCCCAGGCTGTGGAGCGGCGAGGCCAGCGGGAGGGGCGAATTGTTGTTGGCGGCGACGCTGCTGGTCGTCATGTGCATCGTCGAGGTATTGGGTGGGGCGGTTCGGCGCTTGACGGGTCCATGGTTCAACCCTGCCAGAGAGGTATTCCGGCGCGAGGACACCGTCCTCACGGCCGACGGAAAAGCAATCGTCCCGTCCACCACCGACACGGCGGTGCCAGTGGCGGCCGCGGCGGTGACGACGTCGTCCCCAGGCGAATGGTTCGTGTCGCAATTATCGAAATCTTCCTCCTCCTTGCCCGTGTCGTCGACTCCGTCGTCGCCCCCCGCGTCGTCGTCGCCGTCGTCGTCGTCGCTGCTGGTGTTCAGCCCCTCTGGGCCTCCTCGATTGCCGCCGTCTCGGCCACCTCCGCGCAAATAGTTCGGCGCCGTGGCGTCGTCCACCACTTGCTTTGGCAGCTGAGTGACCTTCTGCACGAGGGTCACTTGGTTCGAGTACTGCCGACGGACGAACAGCAACGCCGTCCCTAGTAACGTAAACATGCCGACGTAGTACGCATAGGCAAAAATCGTCAGCCATTTGTGCGTTTCATACTTGTGGATCAGGCACTCGAGGGACTCTCTGGGGCAGTGATCTGTGTTGAGCCATCCGCCTTTGAGATTGTACCCCGGGCAGAATTGCACCCACATGGCCACGAGGCACAGCACAAGCGCGATGATGAGGGACACCACGAGCATCCAGAGAACGGAGCGGTCGGTCGCCCGACTGCCGCTTTGCTCCCGGAGGCACCGGTACAAGTCTTGAGCATTGTACAGGAAGGCGTCCGCAGACGCCGCGTCGTCAGAGCCGTTGATGCGGGCGAGCTGCTCCTGATACCTGGCGGCGTCGTACGATCCGTAGCCATCCGTGTTGGCGAGGCTGTATGCGGTCGTCGTGCCGTGAAGGGCCCCGTACGTGCGGTTGTTGGGTTCAGTGGCAGGGGCACCGGTGCTAGACGGCCCTCCTCCCGCGTGTTGCTGGCTCATCGCACCCGGTTGGACGCCAGAGCCGAAAGACACGGACCCAAACGACGTTCGTCCACGGTCGTAAGCATCGTCCCCCGCAAGGCCATCGGTGGGTGAACGTGACTTGATCACAATGGTGCACGCATGCACCGGTGGAGACAGTTCAACGCGTGCTAGCGACATCACGGCTTTGCGTTTGTCTTCTTCCTCGTACGAGTCGTCCACGGAGCCATGTCGAAACGCGATCGAGAGGGCCCAAATCAGGAAAAATACGAACGATCCGATGGGGAGGAAGCTGTGCACGTTGATGGCGTTTTTCACGATGCTCCAGTTCTCAGTCGTCATCAACTGGCCGCAAACGTTCAGCATCGTGGCGTTGTCATCGCCACTACTTGGCGAAGCGGGAGGCGCCACTGTTGCGGTCGTTGTGACCGTCGTCTCAGTCGTCACGTTACCGTTAATGCTGCTGGTCACCACGTCATAATGCTGGTTCATGATCACCCGGTTTAGCATCAGATTGACGGTTGGGATCCACGCGATGCCCAGAAAAATGACTAGCAGAAAGGTGGCGACCAGAGACGTTGGGTTTCCTCCCCGTCCGCGGCCTCCCCCTCCACCACTGCGCCCCACGGTGAGGCAGCATTGATAGATGCACAGAACGGCCAGGAAGATAGGCGAGAGGCACAAGAGGCAGGCCACCGCGGCAAGCACGCCAAAACCAAGAAATTTTAGGATCCGCAACGCGCGCTGCACCGGTGGCGAGGTTCGTTTTCGCTGCGCCGTCGAAAACGTTTGGAGGTCCATTTTCGCGCGAACGAATCAGAGCGAGAGGGGTGTTGCGGGGTGCCGACACGCCGGTGCGTTCGGAGGAAAACAGATTCCAGTGTGTGTGCCACAACTAAGGAAATAGGGGCTGCTTGAATAGGGGCTGCTTGTGAATCACCCGAAAACAGGAAAACGTTATTTTTTTGAAGCTGCACACCCCAAATAACTACTGCATTTGGGCAAAAAGAAGTCAACGTTCGACCCGACGCCGCCGGTTGCCGATGAGCCACTGGCGATGCGAAGAAGAAAGTGAGAGAGGAGGAAGGCGAAGAAATCAAAAAAGAAACCGAAAAGAAAAGAGATGACGGAAAAACGTTAGCGAGAGGACATCCGCTCCGTCACGTCCGAAGAAGTGACGGACAGGGTCTCTCCGTCATGTGTGCCAAAAAAAGGTCAGCGAGGGCACACACGTTGGCTGCAGAGGGATGCGATTTAAATCTTGTTCCACGCGACAATGTCCATTGACTGGACGTAGTCCTCCATGCCCAGGATCATGTCCTCCAGGTCCTCGCCGGAGACCTTGTCGTCCTCGATGACGAGCAGCTGCTGCAGCTTCTTGACGCCATACGCCACGGGGACAAGCTTGTTCGCGCCCCACACCAGGCCGTCGCGAACGATGGACGTCAGTTTCGCCGCCAGCTCCGTCAGGTTCGTCTCGTCATCCCACGGCTTGATGTCGACAAGGATGGATGACTTGGCGATAGCGGCCTTCTTCGTGGTCTTCGCGGCTGCGTCCGCCTTCTTCTTCGCCTCCAGCGCCGCCTTCTCCTCCGCCGTCTCCTCGCCGAACAAATCGACGTCATCGTCATCCGCGATGGCGGCAGCCTTCGCGGGAGCGGCAGCGGCCTTCGCCGGGGCTTCCGCGGCCTTCACGGGCGCCGCCGGAGTCGGCTTGAGGATCTCCTCACGCTCGGCCTGGTAGTAGGATGCCATGCGGGCGGCCCATTGGACCACGGCTGCGTTGTTGCCGAACAGTTCCAAAAACGTCGCCGCGTCATCCTTCGACGGCACGAAGCCGGAAACGTAGGGCTGGTTGGTCAGACGGCCGTTGAGCTCCTTGAGGGACATTGGCTTAACACACAAAAAAGCGATGGGGAAAAAACACGAAGTGGCTAGATGGCGCGCGCATGAGCCCAATGAGGCAACATCTAGCCATCTGTGGAGCAGTGAGGACCGGGTGGTCTAGCACGCTGGGGACAACCGAAGCATCACGGTGCGGACGACAACGACGTGAACAACAACGAGAAGGAGGAGAAGGTGTGTTGTTGATCACCGAGAAGGTCCGGAGGGAGCAACGGGAAGGTACAGCGCCGCCAGAACGACTCTTTGATTCGCGCAACGGCGAGGAGCGCAGAATAAAAGAAAATGCGAGAGTCTGGGAAACACACGGGAAAACTCTTCTTCTTCGTTCAGAAGAAAATTTGCCCGCCGGAAACGGACCGACGATTGTACAGCTGCAGATCCCGAGCTCGGATGTCGCGGTTGGTGAATCGCTTCCGACAAGAAAAGCAAAACGCGACTGGCACTTGCGACGCGGCCGCCGTCGTCGTCGTCTGTTTTGGAGATGAACCCTGGCTACCGCCGCGCCCGGGAGAAGCGAGAAGACTCGACGGCCCATCACCCATCGAGGTCAGGGGCAAATCGCAGTTAGGACATGAACCACACGTTTGAGACTGCTGGCGCAGTGTTTCCTCCGGATTGAAATCCGGGTCGTTGTACGCGTCCGTCGGGTCCACATGTTCGTCGCGGAGCTGCTCGGCATCGTCCCGGGCGTCCATGAGGAGGACCTCTTCCTCATCAGTCAAGGGGAGCGGCGACGTTGCCGCGGCCGTTCGCTTGTTACTTAGAGACGATGAAGCAGACGGATGAGCCGCCGGCGAAGGCACCCGGACGCTATGACCCGCCGTGACGGCCGCCACCGCAGGGGACGGGCTTCCAAGACTGGCGAACTTGACGGCATCGTAACCAAGCCCGCCAGTGCTGCTTTGAACGCGACGAGCGGCAGAAAAGCCACCCCCTTGGCGAGAGGACGCAGGGCTACCGGCGACCATCAATGGGCTGCTGGCGGATGCTGGCAGCAGTGGGGCGGTCGCCGGCTGATGTGGCGACAGTGCTCGCCTGCGGTAACGCTGCAGCAAGTCGGTCAGGGTCGCCACGTCTTGCTTGAGACGGTCTTCAACTTCCTTTCGTCCATGCGCGTCGGTGCGCAACTTGGATAGCTGTTGCGTCAGTTTGGCGATGGTGTCGTCTCGCTCGCACAGAACGACCTCCAAGCGGCTAGGCAGACCCCGACGCTCCGCGGAGAGCTCGTGTTGCAGCTTGGTGTATTTTTCCGCGTGGCCCTCAACGATCGCAGTCAACGACGTGATCTTCGACTTGAGGTCCGCAATCTCCACCGTCTTTCTCTGAAGCGACTCCTCCGCTCCCTTGACGTCTCTCTGGGACTGTGACAGCTGCGCAGCCAGTGAGAGCACTCGTGCGTGCGCGTGCTCCTTGTCGCTTTGGCTTTTATCACGTTGCACTTTGATGCTCGTGATCTCTTGGGTGAGCTTGTCGTGCGTCCGTTCGGCGGTCGTCAGCTTGTCTCGAATGGCAAGGAGGGCAACATCGAGCAGCAGTTGAAGGCCACGCTTCGTAGCTATCACAGCCCCTGGAGTCGCAGACGGAGTGTCCTGGAGGGCTTGCGGGGTCAGGAAGCAAGGCCCGAGGGGATCGGATGACAACGTGGCACTCGAGGCGAGCGACGAAATGGTCGCCACAGTTGATGGATCGACGCCCAGCATGCGACTCAACGCGCGGCGCTGTGACAACGCCGTTGCCGCCGCCGCGGCGTCACTCCCTTCCGCGCACCGCCTTCTTGCTTCCTTTCCGCACACGCTGCCTTCGGCGAACCGCTGCCATCTGTCGAAGGAACCAGCCATCATTTTTTTCCGGTTACTAACGACGACCCCTTCGGCGATCCGCTGACGGGTTGCGGTGAGTCGTTTGACGGCAACCTGCAGCCGCCGTTGAATGGCGGCGATGGCTGCGGCGTCAGCGGCGGTCTGTGCGGGGGGACAATGCGGAGTGTCAGTGTAGTGAAGGCTCCGTGGGGCCGCCACGGTCGTGGCCATCGGAGGCGCCGCGGCGGCGTGGTGATCGACGGCGCTGGCGGCTGCCGCCACCGGCGGAGCAAGGTGCGAAGCGGCGGGTGCTGCTGCGGGCTCATCGTCAACAACTGCGTCGCGCGGCGAAAGTATCGGCGGTGTGAGGCCGTCGCTCAGCCCGTGTAACCCAGGGGCGGCTGCCTCCCCGTGCCCAGCGCCATCGTGGCCATCGATTGAGGCGACTCCCTTAGCCGGCGCGGCGCTGCCGCGATCCGAGAGGGCACCGCCGGAGCGGTCCGTGAGGTCTCCCTCGTCGGTTGTGGTGTCGTGCGGGTCGCTGGAGTCCGCGGCACCGGTGAGAGCAGCGGCGGCCGGGTGAGGAGGATCGGGGAGCATTTCGAACCGCACGCGGGGTACATTCGGTCGCGGAGGGCTGCTGGAGGTTGCCTCTTCGGGAACCGCTGCAGCCGCTGGCGACGCGGCGAAGGTCGGCTCGGGGCCATACTTCTTGACTAATGCCGAGATGACTTGCTCCTCCTTGCCCTTGTACTTGTCAAGGGTCGCGTCCGCTTGGCCGATCTTGCTCGGGTCGTACTTTTGGTAGATGGCGACCACGCGTTCCTTGTAGCTTCGGGCAGCATTGACGGGGGGCGCTGGTGACTGAGCGGCAGCAGGTGACTCGTCCCGAGGAGTCGACGGTCCCGACGCTGCTGGCTCGGGGCCATACTTCTTGACTAATGCCGAGATGACTTGCTCCTCCTTGCCCTTGTACTTGTCAAGGGTCGCGTCCGCTTGGCCAACCTTGCTCGGATCGTATTTTTGATAAATGGCAACCACGCGTTCCTTGTAGGTACGACCGGACGACGGTCTCGGCGTTGACGGGGGAGTAGGCGCGGCATGGGCAGTTGTTGGCGATGCTGGGTGCCCTGCGTCAGTGCCAACTGCCGCTACTGGCTCGGGGCCATACTTCTTCACCAACGCCGAGATGACTTGCTCCTCCTTGCCCTTGTACTTGTCAAGGGTCGCGTCCGCTTGGCCAACCTTGGTAGGGTCGTACTTTTGGTAGATGGCGACCACTCTCTCCTTGTACGAAAGCGGCGCAGGCGTTCCGGCGGCCGGGCTTGCAGCGTGAGCGGCTGCGGTTGGGGCTGGCGCTGCTGGAGCAGGGCTGCTGGCCGATTCGTGCGCCGCCGGTGGTGGTGGCTCAGGGCCGTACTTCTTCACGAGCGCTGCGATCACCTGCTCCTCTTTACCTTTAAATTTTTCGAGCGTTGCGTCGGCTTGGCCGACCTTGGCGGGCTCGTATTTCTGGTAGATGGCGACGACGCGATCTTTGTATGACCGCGGGGTGGCCGCCGTCGCGCCAACCGAAGGGTCCTTATGTGCTGCCACGGCGGCGGCGGTCGGCTCCACGGTGGCCGGAGCTGCCGACGCCTCAGTTGGTTCTGGACCGTACTTCTTCACCAGCGCCGAGATGACTTGCTCCTCCTTGCCCTTGTACTTTTCCAGGGTCGCGTCCGCTTGGCCAACCTTGCTCGGGTCGTACTTCTGGTAAATGGCAACGACGCGTTCCTTGTAGCTGCCCCTGGCGCTGGAGCCGCCGGAGTTCGCGGGGCGAGGCGTTTCATCGGCGCGCGGCGTGCTTGGGACAGGGGGGGCCGCTGCCGCAGGAGCCGTCGCTGTCGACGGCTCGGTCGGTTCTGGGCCGTACTTCTTCACCAACGCGGAAATGACTTGCTCTTCTTTGCCCTTGTACTTATCGAGGGTTGCGTCGGCCTGGCCGACTTTGGTAGGGTCGTACTTTTGGTAAATGGCCACCACCCGGTCTTTATACGACCGCGGTGATCCGCTACCGCTCGCCGGTTCCGCTGGGCGAGGTGACGCGACTGGCGACGCGGCTGAGTTCGGCTCGGGGCCATACTTCTTTACCAACGCCGAGATGACTTGCTCCTCCTTGCCCTTGTACTTTTCCAGCGTCGCGTCCGCTTGGCCAACCTTGCTCGGGTCGTACTTCTGGTAAATGGCAACGACGCGTTCCTTGTATGAAGGCGAACTCATGGTACAATGAGTGGTCGAAACTGCAGCGATAGGGGAAGCAGGAGCGCGAGGCGCTCGACAGAGGGGGGTGGCCCACCAACACACGCAATGCGATGTCATGGAATTCACTCACAAACCCAACGCAGTATCCGCGGGAAAAAAAAACCCTTGTGTCGTGTATGCGCCATGGGGGGCCATACACCATTAACGATCGCTGTTGGAGCGCTATCGCACCGCCGTTTATCGGGGCAATGGACTGCCGCGATGTCCGCACGAAAGGATGAAAGTTGTGCGATTGACAGGCCCCTTTGATTCTAAATTGCCATACCTCCAGACACTTCGGCACCGGACGAAGAAAAAAAGAAACCCGAAAAGGGGAACCGGAGGAAAATAGACCCTTTCGATAGCGCCCTGGAGATCAGATGCCGCCGCCCATGCAAACGTACTTGATGTCGAGGAAGCCCTCGATGCCGTATTTCGATCCGTCGCGTCCCAATCCGGACTGCTTCACACCGCCGAAGGGCGCGATGTTGCTCGATAAGACTCCTTCGTTGACGCCCACCATGCCGTAGTCGAGCTTCTCCGACATGCGCCACTGCCGTCGGTAGTCGTTGGTGAAGAAGTACGAGGCCAAACCCACCGGTACGGCGTTCGCAAGCTGAATGGCTTCCTCGTCGGTCTTGAACGTCACCACGGGCGCGATAGGTCCAAAGATTTCTTCCTGAAAGACTTTCATCGACGGTGTCGCGTGGGACAGCACCGTGGGCTGGAAGAAATGATGCGACGCATCCTGCTTCACCTTATGCCCACCGGTGACGACCGTCGCGCCCTTGCTGACCGCGTCCTGCACCAAGGACTCCATACGATCACACGCCGCGCGGGTAATGAGCGGACCCATGGTCGTCCCCTCTACCGACCCGTCGCCGACGACGAGGGCCTGCGCCTTTTTGGCAAACTCGGCAACGAAGGCATCAGCGACCGATACGTGAACCAAGAACCGATTCGCACAGACGCACGTTTGGCCAGCGTTGCGAAATTTGCTGGCAATGGCGGCCGTTGCCGCGCTGGAAATATCCGCATCCGGAAAGACGATGAACGGCGCGTTGCCACCAAGCTCCATCGCCAGTTTCTTCACTGTGTGCGCGGACTCAGACATAAGGTATTTGCCGACTCGCGTGGAGCCGGTGAAGCAGATCTTGCGCACCGCGTTGCTGTCGAGCAGCTCTCGGCCGATGTCCCTCGCTTCACCCGTGACGACGTTGAAAACGCCCTTGGGAATCCCTACTTCGTGGACCAGCTGTGCGAGGGCACCGGCGGAAAACGGGGTCAGCTCGGAGGGTTTGATCACGACGGTACATCCCGCCGCGAGCGCGGCCGCCGCACTTCGCGTGATCATCGCCGAGGGAAAGTTCCACGGAGTGATGACGCCGACGACACCGCATGGCTGCTTCATGACCAGCGAGCGCACGCCCGGACGGGGGCTCGCCACCAAATCGCCGCACACGCGTTCCGCCTCCCCGGCATACCAATCCACGTAGCCCGCGCTGTAGGCGTTTTCGCCCATCGCCTCCAGAAACGGCTTGCCGCACTCCATGGTCATAATCCGGGCTAAGTCCGCCGCGTGCTTCTTCATTTCGACGCTCAGCCGGCGGAGGAGGTCGGCTCGTTTGGTGGGCAACGTGTCACGCCATAGTGGAAGCGCCGTGGAGGCCGCCTCGATGGCCTTTGCCGTGGCCTCCTTGCCTTGGCTAGGGATGTCCCCCTCACGGACGCCGGTTGCTGGATTAAACACCGCGAGTGCCTTGGTCGAGTAGGCATCCGAGAACGCACCGTCAATGAACGAAACGGAGTTTTGAATGAGCGACTTGTGAGCGATGCGGCTCGCCACGCTGCAATTTGCGGCGCCGAACATCGGTTTCTTTTAGCAAAAAAACACCGAAAAAATGGAAATGCAAACCGAATGGGTCTTTCGGAGACAGTTTCATTCAAAAGAACGCACACCACAGACTTCAAGACGGCGGGCTGCCGCGGCTTGCTCCCCTGTATCGCGAGTCAGCCCCTCATGCTGCTGCCCCCTTTTCCCCCCTCCCCTTTGACTTCCCATACCCCCTCCCCTTCTCCCCCTCCCCCGTGCCGTTCGACTCACATACACCAAATGACGACCATACTGCTCACACGCGACGCGCGCGGGGAAACGTTCTCTCCTCCAGCTCCTCGGTTGCTACGCGGTACCGGTTGGGATGTTCTTGAACGCGTTCTTGATCTCAGGGCCGAAATCGTTACCCCACTTGTAGCCCGTGCCCTTTCGGCGACGCCACGAGCGCATGATGTCCTTCTTCCACTCGGACCGCTTCACCATCGCGGAGCCAGCAAAGAACATGGTGAACCAGATGACGAGATACATTGCCGGAAGGCCGTAGACGATCTGGTAGAGGACCGGGTACTTGTGGTGGTCGTAGTCCGTGTAGCAGCGGCGAGCCACGAGGGTCGCGTCGCGAGCTGGCGCGAGACCGGAAACGCGACGAATCATCGACATTCGCCGTAGAGCGAAGAATGGGAAAAAACCAGGTGAGCTTTTTTTCGGGTTACCAAGAAGCAACAAAATGTTGTGAAGGGCGAGCGGTTAAACAAAGAAATCGCAGGATGGGTTGCAGCATCGAACACGCCGTCGGAGTGGATCACATCAGCGTCGATATGCGGAAGTCCTCCCTCTCTGCGCATCGTTGCAGTGGGCCGTTGTTCTTTGTACTGTGGGCGCCCCGTCGCTGTTGTATGTTGAAGAGTTTGTCTACGGAAAGAAAAGAGCGAATCGGAGAGAGGTCCGGGGAAAGAGCGGAGAGGGGGAAACGGCTGTGGGATTGTTGATCAGCGAACCTCTACGGCCGCGACGACGATGTGCGGGGCGGAGACGTCGGTGGTGGCACCGCGCCACTGGCCTCCGCGGTGAGCAGGTCGCTGATCACACCGATGGAAGCGCGCAGCACGTCGACGCCGTCCGGGTGCTGAAAGATCACCGCCCGGCAACGAGGATCGACGCCGAGTCCCCATAGCGCGTTGTTCCCTTCCACTCGGACCGTCGTCGCGGACGACGAAAACCGTTTCATCGCCAAAATGACGGCCTCCACGCAGCACCAAAGTGCCGGTGACCCTTGGTACTTTGGGCATCGGCTTATCATGCTGATAAACACGACGGCGTTCTCCGCGAGGTATTCATTGCCCGGAAACCGCTTCATCGCCTCCGCGGTCAATGCCATGGCCCCACCGTCCACCAACGACTGCCCCAAGTCGATGGAACAGGCGACGCTGTTCTTGAAGAAGCCGATGCCGAATTTTTGAATTACTTCACTGTTGGCGAAGGAGGCGACGGCGTTCATCACCGGGGTGAGGGCGTCGCTGAGGAAGGGCAGGCCGACCGGGTTCGCCTTCCCGCCTTGACTGAGGTTGGCTGCTCGAAGACTGCTGTGAAGCGCGGCGCTGTTGTGCGATGTCAGGCTCAAGTTGTACAAGAGTACGACGGCGTATTGCGCCACGTCCTCGCGGCCGCGGTAGCGGCTCAGGCAGCGAAGAATCACCGCCGGGCCATTCGCATCCAATATGTCCTTCGCATTGTCGACTTCGCCGAAGCTGGCGTTCCACAGGGCTCGTAAGCCCGCGACGACAAAATCCCCGTCGTGCAAGAACGTGCCAACGCTCTCGATCATCACGCGAGTTGCGCCGCAGGAGGCGACAGACTGCGCAAGGTCACGACGGTTCGCGTGCTCGAATAGCTGCTCCGACGTCGGCTTGGCGAGCGACGGGTGCGGGAAATTTAACAGCAAGCCTACGATGCGGCCCACGTCGTTGGTCACGGACCACGTCTGCCACACGTCGTCAAAGGCCGGCAGCTGATTGGACGCTGCAAAGTCCACTCGGCAGAGCGTCGCGTTGGCAAACATGTGCTTCACGATCGTCGAGATGGCGATGCCGCGACTCTGAAGGCGGTCCCGGGACGCCACCGTCGCGTTCGCGATGGCCACGGGGTCGAGCTGGCCAATGCCGCCGCCGGGTCCGCCGGCTGGAAGGGGAAGGGACGAGTCATAGAACTGCTGGCCTTGCAACCCAACGAGGTCGCCGTTCTCGTTGAACATCGGACACCCCGCGGTGAGGTAGTTGCCGGAAGGCCGTAAGTGGATTAAATCGTCGCGACGACGAATGACTTCTTCGAAACGCTTCAACTCCGTTGGGGCGTCGGTGGCGGCTTCGTTGGCGACCAGCTCGGCGCCAACCGTGGTGTGAGCCGTCGACGCGACGGCCGACGCCGCCGCAGACGTTGCTGGAAGAGGAGGCGTCACGTTCGTCGCCGCTGTCCCCGCAAGGTACACGGGGTGCTGCACACAGAGCAGCAAGTCGCTCTCACGCACCGTGGCCCACTCCGCCCGCGTGACGGGTAAGCGAACCGGCGCAACGTTGAATATACCACGCGTCTCGCAGGCGACGAGGCAGTAGTCAAGATAGTCCGGATACGCTGCCGCGAAGTAGAATTGCTGTGGAAGGAGGTTCACCTCCACGGGCTCCCGCTTGCCGCCAGTCTCGAAGAAGACGCACTTCAGCCTCGCCGCCTCCTGTTTGGTACCCACGACGCGGTAGGACGTCAGCAGCAACCCGGGCGAGATGATGAACGCCGTGCCGCGGCCAGGGATGCGGCCCACGGCGGGGATGTTCATTCGATTCGCTGTGGTCAGCGCGACCGCCGCTGGTGCCGACGACGATGATGTCATTTTGCTCTTTTCAATGGGCCCTTCTCCTTTTCTTCCACCTCCACGAGAGTCAAAGTCGGCTAGATAACGTCGGAAAAGACGCTTTGCGTCGTCTCGCGCACACACAAAAAATGAGGCCTGCAAGGGTTAACGGGGAACACAAATGCCGGCGATTCTCCACGGCTCCCCACCCCCACACCTCAACGCTGTACTGGCGAAGTGGGACGAAGCGGTATAAAACACGACCACTGCGAAATCCCTCCCCCCGATGTTTTGTGTATTTCGCGGTCGGGCGGCCAACACAGCTGACTGCCGGTGGATGTGAACCAATGGTCACAAGCAGAGCCGCAACTTGTGTGCACCACCATCTCAAAGAGCAGGCATCAATCTCGGCGATGCGGTGCTGGTGGCGGCGGTCGCCGAACCCTCCGAGATCGCCGCCGATTCGGCCCCATGAATGAACGAGTCCAACACCGTCTTAGCCGAGGCCTCCAGCGCCGAGCCGGTCGCAGGGCGCGGTCCCAAGATGCGTTTGAGATCCTCCGCGTTCAATTCTTTCTTCTCGGCCAGTTCGGAAGCAAGCGCGATCAACTTCTCGGCGTGCTGCTTCAAAATGCCCGTCGTGACGTCTGCGGCGGCGGCAACAAGGCGTCGTGCTTCCTCTTCTCCAAGACGCTGACGCTGCTTCGAGATGAGCTGGCTCATGCGAGCCTCGCCAAGCCGTTGATAGTCGTACGCGAGAAGCCCTAGCTGGCGACTCATGCCGAAGGCCAGAAATTGGCGGAGCGCTGTCAGAGTGGCGCGTTGAAGATCGTCCTGCGCGCCGGTGGTCAGACTGCGGTGCTGCGTGGACTCTGCCGTTCGACCGCCCAACAGGACGCAGATGTCGGTGAACAGTAAAGTGTCCGTTGTATGGTCGAGCATTTCACGCGGCAATTGCTGGGTGAACCCCGCGGCGCGTCCTCGCGGCACCACCGACACTTTGACGACCGCTCGCTGCTGCGGGAGCATCCAGGCGACGAGGGCGTGGCCCGCTTCGTGCAGGGCCACGCGTTCGATCATTGCCTGCGGCATTCGACTCCGTTGCTTCTTACCGACCAGCACGTCGTCAATGCTCGCCGTGAGGTACGTCTCCTCCACGCGCGGGGCCCGCGCCACCGCGGCGGCAAGGGCCGCCTCGTTGACGATCGTGGCGACCGTCGCGGGCGACACGCCAGGGGTCAACGCGGCCAGTTTTGTCGCGATCGCATGGTTGCTCACTCCGGGCAATGGCGAGGCGGCCACGGTGGGCGGCGTCGCGACGGCCGTCGGTGTCGTCGCCGTCGTCGGGGGCGGGTCGGAGGCTTTCGGTTTGGTGGGATTTTCTGTGGTGACCGGCGCACGACTGTTTGGTGATCCGTCGTCAGAAACGTTGGCCGCTGCGGCTGCGGTCGCACCGGTAGGATCGCCAGTCGCCACTTTCTTGAGGTAGTACTCGAACAAGTCGCGCCGTGCCGCTTCGTCCGGCATCGGAATTTCTAGCTTGCGATCAAAGCGTCCTTCTCGGACGATCGCCGAGTCAAGGTTGTCGGGAAAGTTGGTGGCCGCCAGGATGACGATGGCCTGGTCTGTGGTCAGGCCATCCATCTCCGCGAGCAGCTGATTGATCGTACGGTTTTCCTCGCCGGACATTCCCCCCGGTTTGTTCGTCCCGCCACGGCTACCGATGGCGTCGATTTCGTCGAAGAAAATTACACACGGTGAGTTGGCGCGAGCTTCCTCGAATATTTCACGCACTCGGCGAGGACCGCTGCCTGCGTAGACCTCAATGAAGTCCGCGCCGCTGCATGTGAAGAAGGGAACGCTGGCCTCCCCCGCCACGGCCTTCGCTAGCAGCGTTTTCCCCGTTCCGGGTTCGCCCGTCAGAAGGCACCCACGCGGTAGGCGCGCGCCGAGTCGCGTGAACCTCCGTGGGTCCTTCAAAAAGTCAACGTACTGCTTGACGTCCGCCAGCGCCTCAGGGATCCCAATCACCGAGGCAAAGTTGACTTCCTTCCCTAGGTACCGGTAGCTGCGTCTCCCTAGGGGGTCCATCGACTTCATCATTGCATCCCGGAACGATCCTCCCGCCCCTCCCCCTGAGGCACCACCGGCTTTGCCGGACAACGCCGCCGCCGCGCCCTGAGGGGGGATCCGCTGCGATCGCAGGTACAACCAATACAGTCCCACGATCGGCAGGGCGCCCACCAGACCTTGAAACAGCATCTGTCCCCAAGAAGGGTCCCGCTGCCGCAGGGGATGCTGCTGCTCGCCGAGAAAGAAGCCTCGGTAAAATGACGCCGCCGGTTGCGGCCCCGCAGTGCTGTCGTGGACGATCACGACGTCACCACTCGACAACACGTGTGGCTTTTCGCCGGAGATAGAGCGATGGTTGTCGTCCGTTGTCATCGGGGGGTTTCCAGTGATGATCAATCAATGTGTGGGTGAGCTCTCTCGAAGTCACCGTCTCGTTGACGTTAAACAACAAAACTCATTGCGGCAGTGTGCCGCATACGGCAAATGCTACGGGAAAAGTTCTCAGGAAAAAAAAGCCTTTGCAGGCGTGGGATGGAACAGGGGGGCGCGACCCGGCACCAAGTCCCTGTCGCGGCTTGGGGGGAGCGGTGGCCCATATGCTGGGGGCGTAAGCTGGGGGCTGTGCGGGCGTGGGTGATCTGTACTGGACACAACCCCCCACACACGGAGAGGATTCCACACGGGTGCACTATTCCTACGACCAACGGAAGGCACCCGCGGCTTATTCCGACGCTTGTTGCCGCGTGGTTGGGCGAAATGTTCGCCTCGATTCCTCCTCGGGAGGTACTCTCCCCCGTGGCGAAGCGGCATGGCAGCTGGTCTGTCACAAGTCAGACCGACACAGCGAATCCGGAAATGATCAACCTTAGACCAGAGCGGCCGTTGTGCTTCGCAGTTGCGCGGCCAGCGACGCCGCGAGCTGCTGCAACGCCAGCACTTCGGACCGGAGGCGGTGATTGTCGTCCTCTAGACGAAGGAGGCGGTCCTCTGCGCCGGCGGAGTCGGTCGTACCACCACCGTCACCACACGCGGTGGAATGACCGCACACGCCGGGTGGTGTGACGACCGACGACGGTACGACAACCGCCATGCCGGAGGGAGACGCCGGCGAGCCTGGGGTCGTTGACGACGGGCTGAGGGCACCGTCGCTGATGAGCGGCCTCCCGTCTGCGGCCGTCTCCTGCTGTCGGTCATTCATCGCCAAGGACGCGACGACGGAACCGCCGTTTACAGTCGCTGTCGCCACGCCGCTGCTACTTCGAGCGGCCGCGGCCGCGATAAACTGCACCGGGAAGGGGGATGCAGCAGGCTCGTCACACGCCAGATCGCGGGTCATGGAGCCTGCATCGCAACTCGCCGTCCACGTCGTCGCCGTGGAGGTGGTTGCAACGCGCTGCTCAACCATCTTCCTGCTGCTGCTGCTCCTTGTTAGGTGATCATCCTGCGTTTCACGTTGGTGGGTCGCAGAGGGACCCGAGACGACGTGGCACGACGAGGAGTGTGGACAGGTCGTCACGCCACCGCCCTTCAGCGTCTCCAACTGCGTTAGGAGGTTTGCGATCGACGTGTCGCGAGCGTCGCGAGCCGCCATCGTCTGGGCCATGACGCGAAGGGCGGCAGTCAGCGTCGCCGTCGCGTCGTCGTCGCACGTCGTTGCCGTAGGTAAGGAGGAGCCATCGTTCTGTTGATCCGGAACGATCATCGCAAAAGAGGGGTGTGGGGTGCCTTGACAACACGGCAAATGAAAAAAAACCGTCCGTCAGAAGCCAATAAGAGCGATAGACGGAAGCCATCGACAAAAGACAGGTGGGCAAACAAAGCGGTCGTACAAGAACACAGACACACACATATAATCCAGGTATCGAGCAGGCGCGATCGGCGACAACGATCGCAAAGGAAGGAAGGAAGGAATTGTGGCACATCGATGCCATAGGGAAGAGAAAACTAAAGAAATGTCCTTTGCACATGAGGTTAGATCGATGG
>ERZ1292633.2375-Hain-H41-02um-R1-2375-length-19330-cov-4_pt1 | contig 19330 bp, 20 predicted proteins | sample MGYA00564406_ERZ1292633 | MGnify/ENA primary metagenome ERZ1292633 (study PRJEB36523, sample SAMEA6512639) | groundwater metagenome | collected 2019-01-08 | study: AquaDiva: Metagenomics assemblies of 32 groundwater samples
AAACCACCATTTTTTTTTAATTCAAGAGGGTTTTCAACTTCATTAAATCCTAAAACATTAGAATAAAAATTTCGAGCTTGTTCTTCATGAGCAATTGGGATACAAATTTGTAAATTTTATAATTTTTTTATATTTATTTTCATTTTATCTTATATAACTTCTCATTTTAGACTGTGTTTCAAGAGCTTCATTTATTTGTTCTGTTGTACATATTTTAAGTGCAACAAACGCTTCTCCTAAAGGGATTCCATTTTCTTCATGATAAGAAAGGGCTTTTATTAATAATTCTTTTGTTATATTAAATTCTTTTACTAAAATATGACCTAAACGAGTATTATTTCTAAAATTTTCTCTTTTTTTATAAAAAGATTTTACTAAATCTCGTGCATTTTTACCATTCACTAAAGTATTATCTTTAAGAACGGCAGATTCATCAAGAGCAAAGCTTATTATTTCATCTTCATTAATATTAAAAACAGCATATTGATCTGTATTAATATTTTCTATTGTTATTTTTTTTTCCAAAGTAAAAACCTCAAAAAAGTTGACATTTTATTTTTATTAATAATACCATGAAGCAATGATTAAGGGTTAATAAAATGATATTTTATTAATAAAAACAGAACTGTGAATATTATTAGTGTTTTTTTACTTTATCATAAATATGTGAACCATAAACAAGACCAAAACCTGCTCCAACTGCAATTGAAGCAACACCAACTGTTTTACTTATTTTTAGTGCAGGGATTGACACCAATGCAGATGTTGCAGCACATGCTATCATAGCTACATTTTTTGATGGAGCATAATTAATAATTATTCCATCTACAGAACCTTTTAGTGAACCTATTCCGAAACCAACTGCTCCAGCTGATAGAGCTATAATTGCTACTTTTGGATATTTTGCACTAACTTTTAGTAGATTAGGTGCATTTTTTGCTATATTGGGAACAACATTTAAAAGTTTAGATTGGTATCCAAGTCCTACAGCAGCTCCTGCAGCCATGTATTGAAGCCCAAAAAGTGTTCCCTTAATCTTTACCCCTTCTTCAACTGATTTATAAAGCTCAATTTTTCCTTTTTTAGGTTCGTCTGAAAGACTTATGTTTTTTATTTCATTTTTGCTAGATGCTGGAAGATTGGTATTTACAGTATCAGAAGAAAAAGTTTTTATTTTTTTCTCGGGTGTATTTTTTTCAGTGTCTATAATTGATAATTTATTATTAGGAATTACCTTAATATTAATATTATCAGCTTTTATTGTTCCAATTGTATTCATAACTTATAAAATTTAAATCAATAGTTTTTTTCTTATTTTAATTATAGATTACTTTTATTATTTCTTGCTAGTTTTAATAATAGCTTAAATTATATTATTTTTAGATATAAAGGTAATTTCTTTAAGCTAAAATATAGGTATAGATTATTTTTGAAATGGTATAAAAATTGAAACGGACTTAGCGTGAAAGGCTATTATAGAGGCTTTATTTCCTCAGTTTGTTAGCTTTTTTATGCCTGATTTATATGAATTTATTGATTTTTCAATAAAACCTAAATCTTTAGATAATGAGTTTGGAATTTTATTTCCCGAATCAAAATCAGAAAATAGGAGAGTTGATAAGCTTTTTGAGGTTCATTTAAAAGATGGAAAATCTAAATGGGTTTTGCTAAATATCGAAATTCAAAGTTATGAAGATGATAGCTTTGATAAAAGAATGTTTCAACATTATTTTAGAATTTTTGACAAATTTGATAAAGAAATTGAAGCAATCGTAATTTATACTTATGAGGTAAATAGACATAAGTATAAACAATATGAAAGCAAGTTTTTACAAACAAGATTATTGTACGAATATAGAGTTTATGATTTAGCTGAACAAAGTCTTGAGAAATTAAAAGAATCAAAGAATCCATTTTCATTTGTTGTTCAAACATTAATAAAAGGGTTTAATCATAAAGATACAGATAAAAATAACTTTGATTTTAAAAAAGAATTAACAAGTTTATTATTTGTTTCTGGTTATTCAAAATATGAAATAAAAAATGTATTTAGGTTTATCAATTTTGTTTTAGAAATTAAGAACAAAGAATTAAGGTCAAAATTTTATGGAGAGGTAATAAAAATGCCATTAGTAAAAGATTATGATTTAGAATTAACTGATTTTGAAGAAGTTGCTCTTGAAGTTAGAGATTATAAAATAAAATCTGAAATAGCTCTAAATTTATATAAATTAGGTATGGATTTAGAAAAAATATCAGATGCAACAAAATTAAGTATAGAAGATGTAGAAAATATAATAAAGAATATTCCATAATAAAATAGAAGAAATTCTATAGTAAAAAGCTAATAACATTGCAAAAAAATGACATACTGTTGGGAAAAAATATTCTGACTAAAAAAGTAAAAGTTAGGGTATTCAAGTACCCTAACTCAAACTCTCTATTTACTGGCTCTTTCTTTTTTACTTTAAATAAAAACTAAAAAATAATCTTAAAATTTGGCTTTTTTTTATTTCTTAAAAATATGAATGAAATATGAATTTCTATGCTACAATAAAATGGTTTTTAGAAAATTTATAAAAAGGATTAAAAATGGGTTTTGTAGAAAAAATAAAAAAGGAAATGACATTATATAAAGAAAAAACTCTAAAAATACAAGAATGGGGAAAATGGAGAAATGAAGAATTTAGTCATATTTTACCCAAAGATTTAAGCAATTTAAATCTAATAGAAGTATATAGAGAAGAATGTGAAAAATATCTTGAAATAAATAAAATAAAATTTCATCAAAATTTTAATCATTTAAATTCCTCTCAAGCTTTATGTTTTAATTTGTTCTTTCCCTTTGTTATTAAAGATATTCCTATTTCAGTTTTATTTAAAACATTAAATATAAAGTTAGATGATAAGGAAGCATTTTTTGAATTTGAGAAAATTGCTGACAAAAAAGAAGGAACAAATTTTGATTTTTATATAAAAACAGAAAAAAGAAATATATATTTTGAAGTAAAATATACAGAAAATAGTTTTGGAAAGGCTAGAAATGATGAAAACCATATAAAGAAATTTAATGATATTTATAAAAGAAAATTAAATGGGATTGTAAAAGAAGAATACATAAATCAAAAAGAAATGTTTGAAAACTATCAATTATTTAGAAATATTTCCTATTTGACAGAAAATGATATAGTAATTTTTGTATTTCCAAAAAATAACATTAAAGTAAAAAAAGAATTGAAAGAATTTAGAAATAAACTTGAAAATAAAGAATTTATTAATAAAAATATTGTTGAAATTGAAATAGAAAATATAATTAAAGGAATAAAAGAAGAAACTCAAAAATCAAATAATATTGAGATATGGATTAAACAATTTACAGAAAAATATATATTATAAAAAAATCAAATATTTACTCTATACTTACTAACTCTATTTTAGCTGTTTTTCCATTTATCAAATAAGATTGTACATTTTTATCTTTGTTTTCTAAAATAAAATTAAAATAGTTTTCAAAAATCTCAAATTTAAACTCAAATTCTTTTTCTAATTTTATCTTACTTTCATCAAATTTATAAACCTTAGCCAAATTTAGAATATTTTCTATTCCTAAAAGTTCATTTATATCCTTCGCAAAAGCTTGTTTTAATTCAAAAAATCTTTCTTGTAAATATTTACCTTGTTTTAAAAAATAAAAAATAGTAAATTCTTTTTCATTTTCATATTTTAATTCAAGTAACTTATCAATACTATTTAACCAAATATGCTTTGATAAAACAGGAATAGTAATATTTTTTCTATTATCATTCATAATAAGATAGTTATTAGTTATTTCTTCTACTTCTTCTAAACAAAAAGGACATTTTTTATTATTAACAAAGCTAAATTTTCCACCACATAAACAATTATTCAAATGACTTTCAACTTCTTCATGATAAGTATTAATCTCACCACTATTTATATTTTTTGTATAAAAGCCTAATTCATTAGAATATTTTTGTAAAACACTATCAGAATAATTTATTTTTAATAAACTAACACAATTATCGCAATTAAGATAATGTGCATTATCATAAGGTGATTTTCTTTGAGTTTCAAATAAATTGCTACAATGTTTACATTGCTCTAAATGTCTATCATTAGAATTTTTTATTTTTAAAATTTCTTTATTGCAAATTGGACAATTTGAAAAATCTTTATCATCATCATAAAACCAATTACTGCATTGATGACAAACATAAGGTATTTTTTTATTTTCTACTCTCATTTAACTAATTTTCTTGCTATGATGAATTATTCCTATTTTTATTTTGCCATAATCAACTTTTTCTTCTAAATAGGTATGAATATCTTTAAGTTTAAATTCATATTTAAAATGTTTGATAGCATTAAAAACCAAATTCATTTCTTTATGAGTAAGAAATTTATATACATCTATTTGAAAATTATTTTCATATAAATAGGCAAAATGTCCATAAATAGTTGAAGGGGTAAGTTCTCTTCTTGCTGCAATATCTTCTATAGAAAGACCTTCTTGATATAAATCAAAAGTCTCATTATAGGTACTATTTTTAGGTTTTTCAACACTTTGTAATTTTTTAAAATTTAAAACAGCATTAATAAGTATTTCTCCATATTTTTCATACTTAACTTCACCAATACCAGAGATATTTTTCATTTGACTCTCTGAAGTAGGTTTTTTTCTTGCAATTTCATTAAGTGTCGCATCATTTAATATCATATATGGTGCTTTATTTTCTGCTTCAGAAATATCTTTTCTTATTTGTCTTAATATTTCAAATAAATTATCAAATAAAAGATCATCTTTTGAAGGAAATTTCTGAGTATTTTCTTCTGTATTTTGTCTTACAACTTTTGGATCAATCAAATTTACTTTTAAATTCTCATAAAGTACACTTTTACTAGCTTCTGTAAGCCTTAATGTATAATTATCATCATAAGCAATATCAATAAATCCTAAATTTAAAATTTGAATAATATAAGATTGCCAATCAACATAAGTTATATCTTTTCCTGTTCCATAAGTTTTTATACTTTGGAAATTATTTTCAAAAATATCACTTTTAGAAGAACCTCTTAAAATATCAATTAATAAGCCTGAAGAAACTTTTTTTTCTAATCTTTTTATCCACCATAAAGCAGATAAAACTTTTTGAGTTATGATTGTTCCATCAATATAAACAGGGGGATTTTTACAAATATCACAATTATCGCAATTTTCTAAAATATTTTCACCAAAATAATTTAAAAGAATTTTTCTCCTACAAATCATAGAATCGGCATATTGTTTAATTCTTTCTAATTTTGCATTTTGTAATTCTTTTTGAGAACTTTCTTCAATAAAAGTTTTTAAATTAATAATATCTGCAAAAGTATAAAAAAGAATAGCTTCACTTTTTAAACCATCTCTTCCTGCACGACCAATTTCTTGATAATAACCTTCTATATTTTTTGGTAAATTATAATGAATAACCCATCTAACATTCGATTTATCAATTCCCATTCCAAAAGCTATTGTGGCACAAACAATTTGCACTTCATCTTTTATAAATCTATCTTGAACTAAACTCCTTTCTTCTGCACTAAGACCTGCGTGATAAAAATCTGCATTAATACCAACTTCTTGAAGTTTTTGAGCAAGAGATTCTGTATTTTTTCTACTAAGACAATAAATAATGCCCGATTGTCCTTTTCTTGCCATAATAAAATTGATAATATTTTTTGCTCTATTTTGCCCAGGAAAAACACTTAATGAAATATTAGGTCTATCAAAAGAAGATACAAAGATTTTAGCATCATTTAAATTTAATTGACTAACAATATCTTTTCGAGTTAATTTGTCTGCTGTAGCAGTTAATGCCATGATAGGAATATCGGGGAAATTTTCTTTTAAAAAAGATAATTTAGTGTATTCTGGTCTAAAATCATGCCCCCAAGAAGAAATACAATGAGCTTCATCAATTGCAAAAAGATTTATTTTTAACCTTTTTAAAAATGATAAAAAACCTTGAGAAAGCAGTTTTTCAGGTGAAATATATATTAATTTTAAAAGCCCATTCATTGCCAAAAGCTCTAATTGATATTGTTCTTTATTAGAAATACTACTATTTAAAAAAGCTGCTTTTATACCATTACCATTTAAACTATCAACTTGATCTTTCATTAGTGAAATAAGAGGTGATACTACTATACAAATCCCTTCTTGAACAATTGCAGGAATTTGAAAACAAATAGATTTACCTCCTCCTGTAGGCATTAAAACAAGAGAGTCATTTTTATTTAGTACATTTTCTATAATTTCAGACTGCATTGGTCTAAAACTGTCATAACCGAAGTATTTTTTTAGTGCTTTTAACGATGCGTCCATATTCATTTTATGTTCATTGATTTTTATAAGAGAAGAGTCCAAAAAGCCTGTGTTCATTTTTAAGCCAAATCCCTAAATTATTACTTTAAAAAATATTAAAAACTATTTATTGTTTAAAATTTAATAGTTCTAATTTTACCTTAAAAAAGTTTTTTTTGTAATTAATTTTTTTCTTTAGAAATAAATAAGTTTCCTAGTTGATCTAATAAATTACCACCACCTAAAAGATTAACTTTATCTATTTTACTGCAAATTTTCTCAATATATTCTAATTCTTTTAATCTTAGTAATATTGGGTTATTCTCCATAATTTTAACTGTATTAAGTAAACTTCTAGTTGAAGCAGTTTCTTCTCTTCTCATTATTAAATTTGCTTGTGCTTTTTTTTCTGCTTCTAAAACCTGATTTAGAATAGTTTTCATTTCTCCAGGAAGAATAATATCTTTTAAACCTGCAAAAATAAATTCTATACCAAAAACCTCACTTTTTTCTTTTAATTTTGTAAGAATAAAAGTGGCAACTTCTTCTTTTTTACATAATAAATCATCTAATTTTAATGTACCAACATATTCTCTTAAAATAAGTTGAAGAAGGATATATATTTGTTCTTGATAAGAGTTTATATTAAGTAAAGCTTTTATTGGATCTATGATTTTATAATGACAAACAAAATTAATTCTCAAACTTATTTTATCTTCAGTCATTATTTCTTGACCACTAATATCTAATTGTAATTGTCTCATATCAACTTTTTGAACTGTTATAGAAATAGAACTTTTCCAAAAATAATATTTTCCTGATACTAATAATTCTTGAAAAACACCATCATAAAATAAAAGTCCTTTTTCATAAGATGCTATTTCAAATAAACTAAATTTACCTACCATTAAAGTCGAAGAAAAAATTGATTTATCTATATCATTTGATACTTTAGGAGTTCTGGTATCAATTTGAATAACTTCATGCTTCATTAATATTTTCCAAAAAGCATATCTACCTGCCAATAATACATTATAAAAATGTCCATCTTCATAATGTAAGCCAATTTCATAGTCTTTTATATCAATAATTAAAAGCTCATTAATTAATTCTTTATCATTTAGAAAAATATTCAAGTTTTTATCTGTTATAAAATATTTATTGATATTCATTATTTTTATATAATTTCCACTAAAGGGAAATAAAAAGTGTTTACCTGCTTTAAGTGTTTTTACATAATTACCATTTTTAAATAGTAATCCTCTTTCATCATTTTTTATTTCATTAAACATTTTATATTCAGGTAAGATATTATTATTGTTATTAGATAAATCATTGTTTTTATTCAACATAATACTAAAAAATCCTAATTATTTTCAAATTTTTAAAGAAACAAATCCAAAAATATGACAATTTATCCTAAAATATTCGCGGAGGTAAATTTAAGATATTGATTAAAGTTATTTTAAGTTAAAAATTATCCTAAATCAAAAACTAGTTTTGATAAAGTAAAATAGATAAATAAAATAAATTTTCCTAATATCGGTATCTATTTCCTACAAAGCAATCATTTAGTATAACAATAAATACAAAGTATCCATTATTATTGATATTTCATCATTAAATTTGAATTTGCTTCATTTTTCTCGTTTTTCAGACGATAATAACTAAATTAAATGCTATACCACTTAGCTAACCTTTTTAGGGGTAAAGGAATCGAACCTTTGAACTTTTAATGCCTATGTTAAAGTATAAATCTTTATAGCTATTTATAAACCCAGCATACTTAATCTTAAAAAGATCAGCACTATAGAATTTTTTGAGATTCTTACATAGTTTTTATAAAAGATAAAAAAGATATTGTACCTTCAAATATTATAATATATAACATATTACAACATCAATACTTTTTGTTTATTTAGAGATTAGTTCTCATCCACTTATTTTATTTTTAAAATAATAGTATAATTTCTAAAACTTAGTTAACTAATAATATAATCAATTTTTTGTTTCAAAGGAGAAATAAAAATGGTAAATTCACAAGACGAATATGAAATAACTTCAAATAAAAACTTCAATCTTTTTGAAAATATGAAAATAAGACAACATGAGCAAGTTGTTTTTTGTAATGACGAAAGTGTTGGATTAAAAGCAATTATTGCTATACACAGTACAGTTTTAGGCCCTTCTTTGGGAGGAACTAGAATGTGGGATTATGAATCTGAAGCTGATGCAATGAAAGATGCTTTAAGATTATCAAGAGGAATGACCTATAAAGCTGCTGTAGCAGGGCTAAATCTAGGTGGTGGAAAAGCGGTAATAATAGGCGACCCAAAAAAAATAAAATCAGAAGCTCTTTTTAGAAGCTTTGGTAGATTTGTTCAAAGTTTAGGCGGAAGATACATAACAGCAGAAGATGTTGGTATAAACACTAATGATATGGAATATGTAAGAATGGAAACAAAACATGTTACAGGATTATCAAGAGCTTTAGGCGGAAGTGGAGATCCTTCTCCAATTACAGCTTATGGTGTTTTTAATGGAATGAAAGCATGTGTTGAAGAATTTTATGGTAATGATAATTTAAAAAATCTCAGAATACTTGTTCAAGGTTTAGGTCAAGTTGGAGAAGCTTTAATTGAATTATTAGCTAAAGAAGGTGCTGAATTATTAGTAACCGATATTGATGATGAAAAAACACAAAGAATCGCAAAAAAATATAATGCGAAACCAGTTAGTAAAGACGATATTTTTAAAATTGAAGGTGATATTTTTGCTCCATGTGCTTTGGGTGGAATAATTAATGATAAATCATTGAATAATTTTGGCTATAAAATAATAGCTGGTTCTGCTAATAATCAATTAGAAGATGAGCTTATTCATGGCGAAAAATTAAGAGAAGCTGGTATTTTATATGCACCTGATTATGTTATAAATGCTGGTGGATTAATAAATGTTTGGAACGAGTTACAAGGATATAATGAAGCTAAAGCATTAAAAGAAGTAAAAAATATTTATAATATTTTGAAAAATGTCTTTAAAACTGCTAAAGAGGAAAATATTCCTACTTATGTTGCTTCAAATAGATTAGCTGAAAAAAGAATAAAACAAATAGGTAATTTAAAGAACTTTCATTTATAAAGTCTAGTAAGAAGTGAAAAGTGAAAAGTAATGAGATAAGAATATATTATTTTTTCTCATCACTGGTCACTTCTTACTTTTAACTAATTAGAACCTTCCATTAATTTCTTTCTTAAATCATCAACAGAATTTTCTTTTTCCTTTGTTACTTTTTTATCAATAGAAAAATCTATTTTTAAATGAATATTTTCTGATATTTCTTTTGGTAAAAATTTAATAGGAATATCTACTTTATAATCCTCATCTTCTCCAAAATAAATAACTGCAATATCACCTTCGATTCTATCTAAAAAAGCTTTTATTGATTTTTTCATAAAACTATTCCACTACAACAAGGTCAATAAATTTTTCTAATCTTTTCTTTCCAATTCCATCTACCTTTTCCAAATCACTTATTGATTTATAAGGTCTGCCTTTTATTATTTTTTCTGCTGTTTTTATCCCTACTCCTGGTAATTTTTCAATTTCTTGAGAAGTAGCAGTATTAATATTTACTTTTTTGTTTTTGTTTGATTCTGTATTTTCTTTAGGATTTTTATTAGAAACTTTTTCCTTTGTTTTAGCATTTGTTTTAGGCAATACAGATGTAGTTGTTTTTTCAGTTTTTATTGTGTATTTTTTACCATCAGTAGTAATTATTATTGTTCCTGACATATCTGTTCTATAGATAGGTATTTTTTTATCATTTAATCTATCTAAGGCTTCTTGGTGAGGATGTCCATACGTATTTCCTTTACCTGCTGAAATTATAGCAATTTCAGGCTTTACAGAATCTAAAAACTCATTACTAGTAGTGTATCTACTTCCATGATGAGCAACTTTTAATATAGAAGATTTTAAATCAGTAGATGAAAAAGATGAAAGAATTTGATTTTGAGATTCTTCTTCAGTATCACCAGTGAATAAAAAAGAAATATCTTTATAAGTTAATTTACTAACAATAGATGAGTTATTTATATCAGATTTGGTATTTTTTAATAATGGTTCTTGAGGAGCAAGTAATTTTAAAGTTAAATCTTTATTGTATGTAATTTCTTCACCTTTTCTTGGAATTTTAAATTTAACTTTTTTTGCCAAAAATTGTTCTAAAAGTTGTGCATAAGTAGAACTGGTAGTTTTTGCCCCACTATCGAAAACTTGAGTTATTTCTAAATCTTTCATCTCTTTTAATACTTTTATTAATCCTCCATAATGATCTAAATGAGGGTGAGTAATTATTATTAAATCTAATTTTTTTATCTTTCTGTTTTTTAGATATGCTAAAAGATTATTTGTTCCTTCTCTATCACCTGCATCTATAAGAATATTTTTACCATCTGGAAGTTCTATTAGTTCAGAATCTCCTTGACCAATATCTATATAACTTACGGTTAAATCTTTTGCAAAAGATGAACATGCAAAAAGTGATAAAAGAAAAAATGATAAAAGAAATTTTCTTATTGGGTATAACATAAAACCTTCTTAGAGCTTGTTTTTTATATAAAAAATAACATAAGGTAAAAATATAGGCATGAAAAAGATAAAAAGAATTTTAAATGTGATTTGATCAAGCATATTATAATTCTCTTTTAGGTATCTATCCATTTCATCAAAATCTAAAAAGTTATCTTCATCTGTATTCCAAATTAAATTCCTATGTGTCAAATCACAGATGAAAAAAAGATAATCCTTAAAGTGGATAAAAAAAGCTGTTGCTATTATAAAATAAATCCATATAACCATAATACTAATATTGTACTATTTATTTTTTAAAATTGAACTAAAGATATATATTTATTTCTTATTTATTTTTATTTTGCTAATTTATGGTTTAATGTTTTTATTAGTTTTTTAGAATTCTTAGAATCTAAAATTAACTAAAATCTACCAAAGAGATGAAATAATAAAGTAATTATACTTAGTAAGAAGTAAAAAGTGAAAAGTAAAAAGATAAGAATATTGTGTAAGTAGCATTTTAAAAATGCTCTAAAACAAACACATGATTATTTTTTGTAAAACTACTTTCCTTGAGTATAACAATATTATACTTTGGGTATATATTTTAATGGTATAGAAAATGAAATTTAAATTTTATATTGAATATGATGGAACTAATTTTTCTGGATGGCAAAAACAGAAAAATGCTAAAACAATTCAAGGAACATTAATAGAAGCAATAGAAAATGTTCTTAGTGAAAATGATAAAAAAGATGAATTTATTGATTTTCAAGGTTCTGGCAGAACAGATTCAGGCGTTCATGCAATTGAGCAAGTAGCTCATTTAGAATGTAAAACAAAACTTTCTCCTTCTCAAATTAGACAAAAAGTGAATGATAAATTACCTCATTCGATAAATATATCAAAAGTAGAAAAAGCTGATGATAGATTTCATGCAAGACATTCAGCAAAATCTAGACAATATGTTTATAAATTAAGTAAAAAAAGAAATCCTTTTCAAAGAAAATTTGTTTGGACAATCAAAGATAATCTTAATATTTTAGATATGCAAGAAGCTGCTAAATCACTTATTGGCAAAAAAGATTTTATTTCTTTTTCTGATAAACCTTCAAAAGAAAAATCTACTATTGTTGTTATAGAATCTGTAACTATAGAAGAATCTGATGAAATGGTTTTAATTAGTATAAAAGCCTCTCACTTTCTTTGGAAAATGGTAAGAAGAATAGTTGGTGTTTTAGTTGAAATTGGTAAAGGAACATTAGATACAAACTTTATTGATATTGCAATAGAAGAACATATACCAGAAGTTTCTGCTTATTCTGCTCCGTCTATGGGGTTATTTCTTCAAAAAGTAGAATACTAGATTTAATAAACTTTGCTTTAGTTATTAGTATAAAAGAATCCCAGTAATTTGGGATTTATTTTTTTATTTCTTCTTGTTTGTTGTTTTTAGCAAATCTCTCAGAATCACTCTCATCGGTTTCTTTATTCTCTACAATAGGAGGAGCTTTTTTATTGATATTTGAAAGACTATTTTGAATAGCATTATCCATTGATGAATTAATATGAACTCCACAACAAGCTGAAAAAATTGCTGCAAACGCACCTACAATAGAACTACTTTTATGTTCAGTATTAGTTGTTTCTTTTTTTTCAGAGTTATTGAAATCACGAATCTTAACTCCATTTTCTGGATTGTAAGAACCTACTTTTGAATTACTTGGATTAAAATTTGTTGTATCATTTTGATCTATAGAGCTATTTTGAGAAACATTAGTAGTAGATTGATTATTATTACTAGTAACTGTATTTTGAGGTTGCATAGCAACTTTTTTTTCTGGAGTATAAACACTTGGTGTTGTATTAAAACTTACAGTCATAGAATTCCCTTTATATATCTAATCTTTCTTTTTATAGAAAATAAAAAAAATAACTTTTCTTTTAAAATATATTTTTAATGTTTATTTATTGTTTTTTTAATATTTAATTTTCAAAAATATCCTCTTTCAAATATTCTATTATATAAAATTCAAGATTATTTAATGTTATTATAATTTGTTGAAAGTCCATAAATATTGATAAAGTTTCAGTAAAAATAATTTTTTGAATCTCATCAGCTAACTTTATTTTTTCTGTAACATCATAAATTATTTCAGATTCAAATGATATTAATTTAACAGGAAAAGAAAATTCTTTATTTATAAATCTATCTATAATAGTTGAATATTTTTTTTCAATTTCAATCCAATATTCATCTATTTTATTTTTCCAATCTTTAGGTATTTTTTCGTGTTTTGGAGCTAATCTTTGAGAAATAAAAGTTATATCTTGAAGATATCTAACAGTCATTTTTAAATTTTCAATAATTCTAGAAATATTATAAGCTTCTTTTCTTTTAATTTCACTGCTTTTTCTAATATCTAACTCTTTTTGAATAAAATAAGCTTCCGTAGCAAAAACAGAAAGTTTATTATAAACATTTTCATATGAAGAGTATAGTTTATCAAGTCCTTGAATATCTGCTGTTTTATTTGCTTTAACTGTTTTTGAAAATTCATTAAAAACAATATTAAGCGAGTAACTGGTTCTAAAATGTAAAAAAGATTGATAACGAACTAAAGAAAAAATAAAGTTAATTATAGATGCTGTAAAAAAGCCACACAATACAGCTAATATTCTTACTATAATAGTATTTAATTCTGTTTGTTGAGGAATAATAAAAACATACAATACTGAAAAAATAGCAACAACTAAATAATTATTCCAATTTCTGTTTATGCAAATAGATATTACAATAAACAATGCAAAACTCATTACAAAAATATTATATCCTACAAAATGTAAAAGTAGAGTTGTTATTATTGCACCTAAAAGACTTGCAAATAATTGATCATTGCCTTCCATTAGTCCAGAATAAAAGGTTGGTTTAACACACAATATTGCTGTAAAAGTTGCTGATAATAAATCCTCTGGTACTATTATTTTTGCTATAAAATAAGCTAAAATAACAGAAATAGAACATTTTAAGGAATAAATTTCAGAACTTACTAAATATTCACGTATAGAAAAATGTTTGTTTTTTAAAACTGATTTATTCATTAGATATTTTTTAATAATATAAAAGAATAAAAGCTAATGGTGCAATTATACCTGTCAAAGCAATAAGACCACCTTTACCCCAAATACCTTCTTTACCTTTTTTCATAAACATTCCTGAAAGTGCAATTAAAAACAAAGAAACTGCATAAAAATCTGCGTAATATGTCCAAGATTTTTTTATATTATTTCTATGTAAAAAATTTAAAGCATGAAAAAGAGGTCTTCTACTTACAAATTCATGATTTGCAGTATTATCTTCTATGTTAATAATTACTTTTTCATCTTTTTTTAATATAATTTGAATGGTATCTTCAGACGGATAAAAAACATTATTTTTTTTGAAATCAGAATATATATTAAATTTATAAAGTATTTCCCTTATTTCTAGTTCAGATATTTCTTCTTTATTTTTAATCGGTTTTATTTCTATTTTTTTATTATTAAGTACATAGTTTGGATTCCAATCATCTAAATGATTTAGTGCAAAACCAGAAACACAATAAACAATGGTTAAACCAAAGAAAAAATATCCTAAATACCTATGTACAAGGATATTTATTTTTCTTACGTTCATTATTTATCAGTTATTACCACAGATTTAGGTTTAAACATATAAATTGTTTTACCTTCTTTTATAGATTTAGGGTCAAATTTGGTACTTTTATTTTTTGCCTTTTCTTTTTCCATTTCAATAATATCTTCTTTGCTTATTTCAACTTTATAGATACTACCTTCTGCTTTTACATTTTTACCAATAGAATCAGCAGGAAAAACCATATCTCCATCATCAACTTTTAGTTTTATACTTTGTTTCTTTTTATCGCTAGATATTTTTATCCAACAACCTCTTTCTTTACAAACATCAAGTGCTACACCTTCAATAAGAAGATTTTTACCAACAAAAAGTTCTGGCTTTACCAATATTTCAGACACATTTGTTTTATTTTTTATTGTTAAATCTGGACCAAATTTTGTATCTTTTGCAAAAGCACTAAAAGTAAGTAAAGAAAACACGATAGAAGAAAGAATTATCTTTTTTGCTATTTTCATATTAAAAAAATCCTAATAAAATGACTTATTATTAATAGTAGTATATTTTATTTTTTATAAGAATAACTTTTAATGAAACTTTTAGATTTAGGAACAAAAGACTATAAAGAAACTTTGAATATTCAATATGAACTTATTGAAAAAATTGCAAAAAAAGAAGTTGAAAATACTTTAATTTTAGTAGAGCATCCTCATGTTATAACTTTAGGTAGAAAGGGAAAAGATAGTGATATATTAGATCCTTCTATTCCTAACTATAAAATAGAAAGAGGTGGAGAAGTTACTTATCATGGCTTTGGACAAATAGTAGGATACCCTATTATAAATTGTCAAGAAAAAAAAGATATTAATAAATTTTTACGCGATTTAGAAGAAGTAATAATAATAACTTTAGCTAGTTATAATATCTTTTCTGAAAGAAAAGAAAAACACACTGGTGTATGGATTAAAGATAAAAAAATTGCCTCAATAGGTGTTTCTTTTAAAAATTGGGTTAGTTATCATGGATTTGCATTAAATGTTTCAACCGACTTAAGTTATTTTTTTAAAATAAATCCTTGTGGTTTAGATTCTTCTGTAATGACCTCTATGGAACAGATTTCAAGTAGAACATTCTTGCTAAATAATATTAAAAAAGAGTTATTTCAAAACACTCAATTATTTTTTCAATAAATTGATTTTGATCATTATTTATACTACTTTTTATTGATACGATACGTTTAATTTTATGGACATTTAGACATTCGTTATGTAAAATATTTAACTGAGTTATCTGAAAAATTAAAGTCAAAATGCAACTTTTTAGAGAATTAAAGACATTTTGGAAGGCAGATTAATTATGCAAGTACCTGAATATGTAAAAAACAAAAGACTTGTTGAATGGGTTAAAGAGACTGCTGAGTTATGCAAACCCGACAATATTTACTGGTGTGATGGTTCTGATGAAGAGTATAACAAACTTTGTGATTTACTTGTAGAATCAGGCACATTTAAAAAACTAAATCCTGAAAAAAGACCTAACAGTTTTATTGCTTTTTCTGATCCTAGTGATGTAGCAAGAGTAGAAGATAAAACTTTTATTTGTAGTAAAAGAAAAGAAGATTCTGGACCTACAAATAATTGGTTAGCACCATCAGAAATGAAAGAAAAATTAAATAACCTTTTTGATGGTTCTATGAAAGGTAGAACTATGTATGTAATACCTTTTAGTATGGGGCCTTTAGGTTCAAATATAGCTCATATTGGGGTTGAAATTTCTGATTCTGCGTATGTTGCTGTAAATATGAAAATAATGACCAGAATGGGTAAAAAAGTTCTTGATGTTTTAGGCGATGGTGAATTTGTAAAAGCCATTCATTCTGTTGGAATGCCAATTTTAGAAGGACAAAAAGACGTTCCTTGGCCTTGTAACAAAGAAGATAAATATATAGTTCATTACCCTGAAGAAAGATCAATCGTTTCTTTTGGAAGTGGTTATGGTGGAAATGCTTTATTAGGTAAAAAATGTTTTGCTCTAAGAATTGCATCTACTATGGCAAGAGATGAAGGCTGGTTAGCAGAACACATGTTAATTTTAGGGTTAGAATCTCCTGATGGAAATAAAAATTATGTTGCCGCTGCATTTCCTAGTGCTTGTGGTAAAACAAATTTTGCAATGTTAATACCACCTGAATCAATGGATGGTTGGAAAATAACAACAGTTGGTGATGATATTGCTTGGCTCAAGCCTGGTGAAGATGGAAAACTTTATGCAATAAATCCAGAAGCAGGTTATTTTGGAGTAGCTCCAGGAACAAGTTATAAAACAAATCCAAATGCAATGCACTCTATGAGTAAAAATACTATTTTTACAAATGTTGCTCATACAGAAGACAATGATGTTTGGTGGGAAGGTTTGACAGACGAAGCTCCTGAAAATCTTATAACTTGGCAAGGTGAAAAATATGACAAAAATTCAGGAAAACCTGCTGCACATCCAAATTCAAGATTTACCGCACCAGCTAGTCAATCACCTTGTGTTGATGAAAATTGGGAAGATCCTAAAGGTGTTCCAATAAGTGCTTTAATTTTTGGTGGTAGAAGAAGCTCTCTTGTTCCATTAGTTTATCAATCTTTTAATTGGAATTTTGGTGTTTATATGGCTGCTACAATGGGTTCAGAAACAACTGCGGCTGCTACAGGTGCTGTTGGTCAAGTAAGAAGAGATCCTTTTGCTATGTTACCTTTCATCGGTTATCATGCAGGAGATTATTTTTCTCATTGGTTAAATTTTGGAAGAACTTTATCAAATCCACCAAGAATATTTTGTGTTAATTGGTTTAGAAAAGATGAAAAAGGTAAATTTATATGGCCTGGTTTTAGTGAAAATGCAAGAGTATTACAATGGATAATATCTCGTGTAAATGGAAAATCAACTGCAATAGAAAGTCCTTTAGGTTGGGTTCCAAGATATGATGATATAAATTGGAATGGTTTAGATTTTTCTCATGATAAATTTAATACTATTATGTCTGTTGATAGAGAAGCATGGAAAATGGAAATTCTTTCTCATGAAGAGTTATTTATGAAACTTTATGATAAATTACCAAAAGAATTTATATGGATGAGAGAACTTATTCTTTCTAGTTTATGGCGTTCACCTGAAAAATGGGAATTAGCACACGAAGATTAGAACTCACCCCTGCCCCCCTCTCTTTATTAAAAGAAAGGGGGATAAATCGACTCAATTTATTTATTTAAATTGAGTTATATTTATTATAATATTAAGAAGTGGATAAAAAAATGGCAAAAGATGCAACATTAGATATTGTTTCAAAAGTTGATTTACAAGAAGTAAAAAATGCTATAAATCAAGTTGAAAAAGAATTAGTTCAAAGATTTGATCTTAAAGGAACTGGTTGCAAAATAGAGTGGGATGGAGAAGCAATTGTAAATCTTACTGCTCCTGATGATATGAAAATAAAAAATGTCTTTATGATTTTACAAGAAAAACTTATAAAAAGAGGCATTTCTATAAAAACTCTTGAAGAAGGTAACATTGAACATGCTTTAGGTGGTGCAGTAAAACAAGAAATAACTATAAAACAAGGTATTGATAAAGATTATGCAAAAAAAATAAACACTATAATAAAAGGTACTAAACTAAAAGTTAATAGTCAAATTCAAGAAGATCAATTAAGATTATCTGGAAAAAGTATTGATGATCTTAGAGAAGTAATGAGAATTTTAAAAGAATCAGATTTAGATATAGACCTTCAATATATCAATTTTAGAAGTTAGTTTTATGACAGAAAAATCAGATGTTAGTTTTATAAAAGTTGAAAAAGATGTTATTACTACCCTTACTTTATGTGGTAATACAGATTTAAATATTTTACACTCTAGCACTATGAAACAACTTAATTCTATTTTGAATGATTTACATGGTGAGGAAGATATAAGAGTTTTGATTATAACAGGTCAAGGCTCAAAATCCTTCTGTTCTGGTGCAGATATAAAAGAGTTATCTGATATTTCAGACTCTCTTATAGATGAATATGTAAAATTAGGTACTGAAACTTATGATAAAATCGAAAATTTTCATTGTCCTACTATTGCAGCTGTGAATGGATACGCTTTTGGTGCAGGATTTGAACTAGCTTTAGCTTGTGATATTAGATTTTTAGCAAAAAGTGCTAAGATTGGTCAACCAGCAGTAAAACATGGTTTAATTCCTCCTTTTGGTGGTTTAAGACGATTGCCTCAAATTGTTGGATTGTCAAAAGCTAAAGAGATTATTTTTTCGGCAGAAACTTTCAATTCTACAGAATGTTTAAAACTTGGTTTAGTAAATAGAGTTTATGATGATGAACTTTTATCAGAAGAAACTATTAAATTTGCAGAAAATATAGTAAAAAATAAAAGTTATTCTGTGAACTACTCTAAAAATATTTTAAACTCTTTATTCCATTCTGATTCACATCAAGAAGAAATGGAAAAGCTAGCTTTTTGTCTTAGAAACTCTAAAACTAAAGAAAAACTTAATTCTTTTTTTGATAAATAGTTTAATTTAGTAAGGTCTTGATGTATATGAGATTTATAAATATACTTATCTTAGTATAAAAAAAGTAAGGTTTTAGGTTTTAATAATGATAAAAAAAAGCTTATTTGCATTAAGTTTAGTTTTTTCTGTTTTTTCAAATATCTCATTTTCAAAAAATTTAGAAAACTATAGTGTTTTTGATAAAAATAATAATATTT
>ERZ1292633.2378-Hain-H41-02um-R1-2378-length-19314-cov-6_pt1 | contig 19314 bp, 18 predicted proteins | sample MGYA00564406_ERZ1292633 | MGnify/ENA primary metagenome ERZ1292633 (study PRJEB36523, sample SAMEA6512639) | groundwater metagenome | collected 2019-01-08 | study: AquaDiva: Metagenomics assemblies of 32 groundwater samples
CCTGGACGTTACCGCTCCGTGTCCCTCTGTGTAATCTGTGGATCATCCCCTTCAATCGCCGCTTGGCAGACCTCGGCCCGGACAACAAATGGCGAAGCCATTGGATCGCCGCGCCGTCTGCAAACATCCGCGAGTTCCAACTCGCGCATTGTGTCTCGGCGCCGGATGGCATCCGCACATATGTATTTGTGCCGGGCGGCGACGCCACACCGCTCGCTCACGCTCGCGGCTCTGATTGACCAGTCGCTTCCGCCTGTCCCGGTTCTGATTGTCGGTCCCCCACCCCAAGGGGTGGGGTACCCGTTCAGATGCCGGCGATTTGATGAAAATCGACGCGGCCGGTGACGGTGTCGATGGTCGCGACGGTTTTCTTCGCGGCGCGATGCAGCGCGCCGGGATTGATGACCCGCTTGCCGGCGATCACCTCGTCGCGGGCGACGTGCGTGTGGCCGTGCAGCACGAAATCCGCCTCGATCCTCGATAGGTCGTCAAACTCCCTTTCGTGACCGTGAAAGACGGCGAATCGCTTTCCGTTCAGTTCGACGCACGTCGGCGCGGCTGTGGGAGTGGCGATGCCGACGGTGCGCAGATAGGCGAGCAGTCCGTCGTCCGGAAAATCGGTGTTGCCCCAGACGAAAGTCAGCGACCGGTCGGCGAGTTCGTCGAAAACTTCGACGCCGCCGACGTCGCCGCAGTGGATCACGTGTGCAACGGAAAGCCGATCAAACAAGTCCAGCGCTTTTCGCACCGCGCGAAACCGGCCGTGACTGTCTGACAGAACTCCGACGAGCAAACCAAACTCCGCGTCGTTGAACCGTGCCGCGCCATCCCCCATTCACGGGGTCGATGTTGGCAGATAACCCCAGTATAGGCGAGGGTCGTTCCAAATGGGAACGCCCCGGCGAAAATCTCCGTCGACCACAAAGTCCCGCGAGCGGAAACTGTCGACGGCGCCGGTCAGGAAGAGTACGTTCGCGATTCCGCGATGAAAAACCGTGGCGACATCGACCTGATGGCCGCGCGATTCGTTGGGATAGATGTCGAACATGAAGACGGTATTGGGTTTTTTACGGAACGGCGTCGCGCGGATCGGCTCTTCACCCTGATCGGGAAAACCCGGGGTTTTCGAGCTGTTCATGCCGTCCAACACTTCGTTCATTCCATAGTGAAATTGATTCTTGCCGGACCCGCTCTTGTAGAGGCGGCCCAGATTTTTTGATGGGCAAATCCACATGTGGAGTTCGGGGAACTCCCTGATGGCCTTTCCTACGCCTTCGACCTCGCGATAGGGCGGGGCGTTGAGGTAGGGCGGAAGCACATCGAACCAAGTGTAAGGTTTGTCGGGGTCGAGGTAGGTGCCCTCGGTGGGAAGATAGTCGTGGTTGTCGTCGCGATAATATTGCGTCGCGGCGCCCCACTGGCGGAGGTTGTTTTGGCAGAGGACGCGGCGGGCGTGTTCGCGGGCGGCGCCCAGGCCGGGCACGAGCAGGGCGAGCAGGAACACAAGAATGGAAATGACCGTGAGGACTTCCATCATCGACACGGCGCGGGGGCGGAGGGCATGTTCGGCGGGGGAGAGAGCGAATCGGCGTTGAATCCGCGCCATGTTTCGACTCACTGCATGCCAAGGTCCGCTCGCTTGCGCTCGCGGCTCTGTTTGGTGGGCGGTGCCCACCCTACGCTCGGCCCGTCTGAATACCGCGCTAGTCGGTTTTGAAGCGCACGGCGCGGCAGGTCAGGTCGAACAAACGGTAGAGCGGTTCGTCGAAGGGCGCGCCGCGCACGCGAATCGAGACTGCATAGGCCCAACCATTTTCGAGAACGATCGCACGAACGACCATCGGAATCGCGGGGTTGTGCACTTCGAGGCCGTCGCGGTCGCCGATCGGCGCTTCGGTTCGGGTCCGCCGCGGCCCGAAAAGGATGGTGAGCCAGGACTCCGCGCTGTCGAGCACGTCGCGGCAGACGGTCAACGGGGTGGCGCCTCTCTCCGCGCGAAGGCGCCAGAAGGTCAATTCCACCGAACCGCCTTCGCGGCCGACATGCTGGAAGCGGTAGGTCGACGAGAAGTGTTCGGGGGACGACTCCACCTCCTTGAAAACCGCGGGCGGGTGAAAGGTGATATCCCACCCCTGGGGTTCGATTCGGTCGCCGAGAACCCCGTGCCCGGACCCGCTTTTCGTTAACGAGGCGGCGAGCGATCCGGCTACGATCAGCAGCAATGCCGACGTCGCCCACGCACGCGCAGGCGAAGCGGGTTTCACGGTTGAATACACTTCGACGGGCATCGCGGCATGGTACGTCTTGCGGTGGGTCTTTACAACCGTTGACGCGGGCGGGCGGAGTCTCTAGATTCGGGCCGGAGGTATCGTTCTAGGAGCCATTACGAACAGGCGGGCGGCGAACCGGAGAGTGATCCAACTTCAGATGGATTCGAGACTTCGCGCCCGAACCCAAAGCGCGAGCAAGGGGTTGTGTCGCCTATGCGTAGCCATCGCTCGCGGAATGTCCGCCCGTCGCTTGCGCTCCGGGTTCGGATGGGGGACCAGGTTCTTCAAGATGATTTTACGGGAGAGCATCCAGTGCAAATCATGGTGACAGGTCGCCACGTGGAAGTGACGGACGAAGTCCGCCAGTACATCCGCGACAAGGCCGGCAAGTTGACGAAATTCTACGACCGGATTCACGAGATCGAGGTCATTTTGGACCACGAGTCGGAGGAGTTCACGGCGGAGATGATCGTGCGGGCGGATCACAAGCACACATTCGTGGCGAGCGACACCGGGCCGGACACGTTCAAGTTGATCGACAATATCACGGACAAGTTGGAACGGCAGTTGAAAAAGCTGAAGGAAAAGCGGCGGAACCACAAGGGCGGGGTTGCGGCGGACGGAAGCGCGGCGGAAAGTTGACGTGCGCGCGTCGCGCGACGGGGCGGACAGCGGCCCGGCGATGAGGCGGCGCGGTTTTTCTTGCAGAACGGTGACGGGTATGAAGTTATCCGATTTAATCAATGAGAAGGCGATCATTCCCGAGCTTCAGTCCACGGACCGCAACGGCGTGATCCGGGAGTTGGTGCAGTCGCTCGTGGATCAGGGGGCGATCCCTCCGGAGCACCTGGAGACGGTCGCGCGGGCGGCGATCGCCCGGGAGAATCAGGGGAGCACGGGGTTCGGCAAGGGCGTGGCGGTTCCGCACGTCAAGCACGAATGCCTGAAGAAGATGGCGGCGACGATCGGTCGTTCGAGTCACGGCGTGGACTTTGCGGCGCTGGACCGGGCGCCGGTCTACACGGTGGTGATGCTCCTGAGTCCCGCGAGCGCTCCGGAGGATCATCTGGCGGCGATGGAGCGGGTCTTCCGGTACCTTCAGCGTGAGAATTTCCGGCGGTTCCTTCGGCAGGCGGATTCCCGGGAAGCGATCATCGAACTCATCCGGGAGGCGGATGACGCGCAGAACGAGTAGGGTCGTTCTGCGGCGTTTCATGTCATTCTCCCCTCGGTTGTCGGGTCCGCCGCGGGACCGTAACAGGCCGGGAAAGGCGGGCCGCGATTGTCCGGCGCAAAGAGCAAGGCGGTCCGCGAGGCCAAGGTTGCGAACGAGCAGGGGCTGCACGCGCGACCGGTGATGCGCTTTGTGGACCTGGCGTCGAAATACCAATCGAAGATCACGGTGGCGAACGTTTCCCGTCGGGGCGAAAAGCTCGACGGGAAGAGCGCGATGCAGATGATGCTGTTGGAGGCGACGCAAGGGAATACTCTGCGAATTGAAGCCGAGGGCGCGGATGCGCCGGATGCGGTGGATGCGTTGGCGGCGTTCGTGGAGGCCGGTTGTCCGAGCGACGCTCCAACCACTCCCGAGCCCCGGCGTTCACGCCGGGCGGAGTGATCCGCCCGACATAAATGTCGGGGTTCGGGGGGACGCACTCTACGTCAACGAGCTGACAGGCGAGCGGACGCGCGGAGAGCGTTCGACCGAAGCGATGGAAATTCTTCGCGGAATCTCGGTAGCGCCCGGCGTGGCGATCGGGGAGGCGGTGGTCCTCGACGCCGAGGATTACCGTATTCCGTATCGCACGGTGGATGCGAAGGACATACCGGGCGAATTGGCGCGGCTCGCCCAGGCCTTCAGCACGTCGATTGCGGAAATTGAAAAGCAGGCGCAGTGGCTGAGTACGAACCTGGGCAAGGATGCCGCCAACGTATTCGACTGGCATGTCGGCGTATTAAAAGATGAGCGCCTTCGAGAGGCGATTGAAACGCAGATTCGGGAGAAGAACGCGGCGGCGGCCCATGCGGCCAGCACCGTGATGCGCAACTATCAACGGCGGTTCATGCAGATGCGCGATCCGCTGCTGGTCGAGCGAGTTCGCGACGTGCAGGACATCGAGCGGCGGCTCCTGCGGAATATTCTCGGCGAGAATCGCGAGGACCTTGCGCATCTGACGCAGCCCGTCATTCTGATCGCGCACGACCTGACGCCGACGCAGACGGCGAGCCTTGCCACCACGAAGGTGGTCGGGGTGGCGCTGGACGTCGGGGCCGCGACCTCGCACACGGCGATCCTGCTGCGTTCGTGGGGTCGGCCCGGCGTGATCGGACTTAACGACATCTCCACGCGCGTCGGCGGCGGCGATGTCGTGATCATCGACGGATCGAATCAGCTCGTCATCGCCAATCCGTCCGAAGCGACGCTCGACGAATACCGCTCGCGCGAGGCGGCGTACATCCGCCTGACGGACGAGCTCGACGAGATGCGGAGGCTGCAGGCCGTCACCCGCGACGGAATCCGCATCAACCTCTGTGCGAACATCGAGTTTCCGCCGGAAGCGGCGATTGGGGTCGCCAAGGGGGCGGACGGCGTGGGGTTGTATCGAACGGAGTTTTTGTTCCTGCGTGCCGACGGCGCGCCGTCCGAGGAGGAGCAATACCAGGCGTATGCAGAGGCGATTCGCGGGGCGGACGGCAAGCCGGTCATCATCCGCACGTTCGATCTCGGCGCGGACAAGTACACGCAGTCCAAGAGCTACGAGCAGGAACGGAACCCGATGCTGGGGCTGCGGTCGATCCGGTACAGTCTGCAGAATCTGGACATGTTCAAGGTGCAGTTGCGGGCGATCCTCCGGGCTGCGGCGCTGGGGGACGTTCGGTTGATGTTTCCCCTGATCAACAGCCTGATGGAGTTTCGGCAGGCCAAGATGACGGTCCACGACGCGATGGAGGACCTCGAGGAGGCGGGTCTGCCGTGCGGGCGGGGTATCCGGGTGGGGATGATGCTGGAAACCCCGGCGGCGGCGATTCAGGTGACCGAATTCTGCCGGGAAGTGGACTTTATCAGTATCGGGACGAACGATCTGGTGCAGTACCTTCTGGCGGTGGACCGGGGGAATGAGCGGGTTTCGCCGTACTATACGCCGTCGCACCCGGCGGTTCTCCGGGCCCTGCGGGACGTGGTGCGGGCGTGTACACAGGCCGAGGTTGACTGTAGTCTATGCGGGGAAATGGCGGGTCAGCCGTTGTATACGCTGTTCCTGATCGGACTGGGATTGACGACGCTTTCGATGGCGCCCGCGAATATCCCGGAAGTGAAGAAGCTGATTCGCCTGGTGACGATGGCGCAAGCGAAGCGTGTGGCGCGTCGGGCGTTGACGTTTGATACCGACCGGCAGGTAACGAATTACCTGCGGGACGAGACGAGAAAGATGCTGCCGGAGGATCCGATTTAACGGACGACGTCGGAGTCCGCGCGGCGGCGAGGGGTATGACCGGTATGCCGTCCCCGCCCACCGGACGGTGGGCACGGGACTTTCATGGAAGGTGCAAAGGAAAACGGTGTTTCGCCGCCCGGCGAACGGTATCGATGGATGTTCGTCTTCGTGATCGGCGGAGACCTGCGATTCATCTCGCATCATGACACGCTCCGGTTGTTTCGGCGTGCGCTGGCGAGGGCGGACCTTCCAGTCCGCTTTTCCGAGGGGTTCAACCCTCACCCGCGAATCATGATTCCGTTGCCGCGTCCGGTGGGGATCGCGTCACGAGCGGAAGCGCTCGTGATCGAGACCGTAGGACTCATCGGTCCGGACGACGCCCTCCAACGGCTGCAGGAACATACCCCGGAGAATATTCGAATGGTTTCCGTACGCCGTCTGGGGGAGCGCGAGCGGCTCGTGCCGGAGCTGGTGCGCTATCGCCTCGATTTGGGCGAGCCGTCGCCGGCCGATCGGGCGGCGCGCGTGCGGACCATTCTCGAAACCGAAGTCGTCCAGGTTCAACGTGCAATTCCCAAAACCGACCGGACCAAGCCGGTGGACATTCGATCCTTTATCGCGGAGCTGAGCGTTGACGGCGATGCCGTGGAATTCAGCCTTCGCATGATCGGAGGCGGATCGGCCAAGCCCGCGGAGGTCGCGTCGCTTTTGGGGTGCGATGCCGGTTCGATAAATCATCGAATCGAGCGCCTGGAGGTTCAATGGCGACAGATGTAGTGGACGTAGTGGCAGCGGACGCACGAATGGCGAAGGACAACGAAACGGAAAAGAAACCCAAACGGACGCCGCGGAAGAGCGTGCGGCGCAAGAGCGGCGGCGCAGCCTCTTCAGTCGCGGGCACGAAGGCGGCGGGGTCGCCCGCGAAGGCGGGAAAGGCCCAGCAGGTCGATGTGGCCGACAAGGAGGCGAACGGCGGCGCGACGATCCGGGCAACGCCGAAGGGAACGACTGCGCGGACGCGACGGACGCGGTCCACCGCGCGGCGACCGCCCGCGTCCAAGTCGAAGGCCGGGACGGCGGAAGAACGGTTGAGCGGCGAGATCAGTCCGTATGTGACGGTGACCGCGCCGCCGCCGGGGGTCGAAAGGGCGGACGTCGGACGCCAACCGGAGGAAGTCAGCGGGGCTGATTTCGAGCCTCGAGCCGCGGACACGGAGGATGCGTCGGCGCTCCATCGGAAAGCGGCTATCGGTGCGGAGAGGCCCGTGTCCGAATCCGTGACGCCCGCGAGCGATGACGGGGTCTTAGGAGAGCCGGGGCAGCGCAGACGATCACGGCGCGGGCGGAGGCGAAGGCGAGATCGGGTGGACGGCGGCCCGGCCGCCGGCGGACCGCTGACGGCTGGCGAAATGCCCGGGAGCGCGGCGGCCGCCGAAGCGCCGGCGGCAGAGAAGGCGGCGACGCCGGAGGCGAGGGAGTCTGCGGGCCGGACGGACGGACGTGCGGTTGCTCCGGCGTTGCCGGGAGCGCCGGCGCGAGAACCGCGTCGTCGCCGGCGCGGTCGTCGGGGGCGAGGCAGGGCCGGCAACGGCGGAAGCGTGGGAGGCGATGGCGGCAACGGCGGCGATCACGCGGTTGTGGCGAAGCGCGGCCCGGCGGCGGAAACCCGTCCCGCGGCGAGTCCCGGCGCGCCGGGATCGGCGGCGGCGCGATCCGCGCCAAAGCCGCCGGAGGAGCGGGGTGACTTCGACGACGAGCTCGAAGATACGGTCGTGGAGCTCGATTTTGACGACGAGGGCGGGGTCGAGCTGGATGCGTTGGAGCCGGGGGAAGAGGCGGAGATTGAAGAGGCTCCGGCGGGTCCGACCGGCACGCGGCAGATGATGATCAACGTCTCGGCGGGGACGGAGTGCCGCATCGCGATCCTGCACGAGGGTCGGCTCGAAGAGTTCTTCATCGAGCGGGAGTCGACGCAGTCGCACGTCGGAAACATCTACAAGGGGCGGATCACCAACGTTGAGCCGAGCATTCAGGCGGCGTTCATCGACTTCGGCCTGGAAAAGAACGGGTTTCTGCACATTTCCGACGTGCAGCCGCAATACTTCCCGAACCACACGGGCGAGCCGGAGGACGTGGGTCGAAAGATTCCGCGTCATCACCGCCCGCCGATTCAGAAGTGCTTTCGTCGCGGGCAGGAGGTGATCGTGCAGATCACCAAGGAGGGCGTGGGGACGAAGGGACCGACGCTGACTTCGTACCTGTCCATTCCGGGGCGATTCCTCGTGATGATGCCGGGCATGAGCCGGCACGGCGTCTCGCGGAAGATCGAGGATGATGTACAGCGCCGGCAGATGCGCGACCTGCTGAGTCAACTGGCGTTGCCGTCGGACATGGGTTTCATTTTGCGGACGGCGGGTCTGGGTCGAAACAAGCGCGAACTGCAACGCGACCTGAACTATCTGATGCGTCTGTGGAAGACGGTGGTCGAGCGGATCAAGCGGCTGCCCGGGCCGGCTGAGCTGTACCGCGAGTCGGACCTCGTTACGCGGACGATCCGCGACATCTACACGGCCGACTTCGATCGGATTGTGGTGGATGACGCGACGATTGCGAAGAAAGTCCGCGAGTTTTTGCACATTGCGATGCCGCGGACGAAGACGAGCGTGGAGACGTACGCGGACCGCGAGCCGATCTTTCACCGGTTCGGCATAGAGGCCGAGCTCGAACGAATCAACATGCGTCACGTGCCGCTGCCGTCGGGCGGGTCGCTGGTGATCGACTCGACGGAGGCGATGGTGGCGATCGACGTGAACAGCGGTCGGTTCCGCAGTCCGGCGGACGCGGAGGAGACGGCGCTGCGGATTAACGTGGAGGCGGCGGAGGAGATCGCGCGGCAACTTCGACTTCGCGACTTGGGCGGATTGATCGTCTGCGACTTCATCGACATGCGTCATGACCGAAACAAGCGGAGGGTCGAGCAGGCCCTTCGCGACGCGCTCAAGAAGCACAAGGAGCGGGCGCGGATTCTGCGGATGAGCGCGTTCGGACTGATTGAGATGACGCGGCAGCGGCAGGGTCCGTCGCTGCGGCGTAACCTCTATGCCGACTGTCCGCACTGCCGCGGCAGCGGACAGGTGAAGCAGCCGGAGTCGGTAATGCTCGACGCGATGCGCATGATCCAGCTCGCGGCGCACAACGAGCAGGCGCAGCGGATCGTGCTGAACCTGTCGAACGACGTGGCGTTTCGCCTGCTCAATCAGAAGCGAAGCGTTATCAGTCAGATCGAAACCGAGACGGGCAAGAACGTCGTCATTCACGGCGACGCGGGTTTCACGAGCGATCACATGGAAATCGCGTGCGAGGACAGCCGCGGTCGGCCTGTGGCGATCGCGGCGCCGCCTGCGCCGCCGACGGCGTTGCTGCCGACACGAAGTGATTCGCGAAGCAGCGGAGCGAAAGCCCGCTGATTAGAAACGCAAAGGCGAGCCGCGGCTCCGAGCCCCCGCATTCATGCGGGGTGGACACCGCCCGACATGAATGTCGGGGTTCGGGGAAGTCCGCGCGGAGTTACCGATTCGAGGAGTTGTCAGATTGCTGCGGGTCCGCGCGAAGGGTCGCGCAGGCTGAAGCTTGCGGCTCGGAAACGCAACGATTCCGCGGTTCCGGTTAAAAGCGGCCATAGAGGGGGATGGCGGTGACGGCGATTCCGCCGTCGCGGATGACGCTGTAGTCGCTGGGGCCGGTCACATCGCGCAGCCAATAGGACGCGCCATAATCGAATTGAAGCAGCCGGCCGTTCTCACGCTCGGAACGGTCGAAGCGCATGGGCATGGGGTGAATGGCGACGGGAACGCGGTGGACGTGGTTTCGCGGGTCGGGCGGAATGGGGGCGGGGAGATTGACGCTCCAAAAGCCCGGGCCTTCGAGCCGTTCCTTCATCAACTCTTCGACGACGATGCGCACGGCGTCGGCGGCGGTGGACCAGTTAACCTCAACGTCCTGGCGGAGCGACTGTGAAAGCGCGATCGCGGCGATGCCGAGAATAGCCCCCTCGCGGGCGCCGGCGACTGTACCGGAATAAAAGATGTCCACGCCGGCGTTGGCCCCGTGGTTGATGCCGGAGATGACGAGGTCGATGGGACGATCGACCAATCCGGCGACGGCGAGCCGTATGCAGTCGGCGGGCGTGCCGTCGACGGCGAAGCTGACGCCGTAATGTGCGTGGGTGCGTCGTTCGACGGTTATAGGGCTTCGCAGCGTGATGGTGTGGCTGCACGCGGAGCGTTCGCTTCGCGGGGCGACGACGTGTACGGTTCCGAGTCCGCGGAGGGCGTTATGGGCCGCCGTCAGCCCCGGCGCGTCATATCCGTCATCGTTTGTCAGGACGATATTCAGTTCGTTTTTCATGCACGAATAAACCAATTTCCGTGTTCCTACCGGCGAAACTTGCCGATCGTGTTCAGGCAATTGTACCTTACTAATCGGAATCGGCACCCCAGATTACGCAGGCCGACCCGTCGCAGGGATGCGCGCCGGTCCGGCGTCGGCGTCGCGGAGGTATGTAATGCGCAGGGGGCGCCGGCAAGCGGGGTGCGGAGGCGGGGGCGGCGCACCGAGCGACAGCCGCGATGCGGGTCGCGATCTTCGAACATGACACGGCTGCCTGATCGGAATTCGCCCACACGAGACCGCCGTAACCCGCGTCCGACGCCGCGCACCGAGACCGGCCGGCGTTCGCCTTGCAGATCGCAGAGGGGGAAGCGTCCATGAGTCAGAGTGTCAATGTGGTTGAAGAATGCGGCGTCGAGCTGCCGGCGTCGGCGCCACAAATCCGGGTAACGGCAGGATACGGGTCGGCCGGACAGAAGACGTGGAACTTGCGCCGCCCCGTCACGCTCGTGGGTTCGAAGCGGCCCGCGCATATTGTGCTTCATGACCGTGACATCAGCGTCGCGCACTGCGCGATTGTCAACACCGGAGCGGACGTACTCCTGTTCGACCTGCACACGAGCAGCGGAACCTGCTGCAACAAGGACCGCGTCTGCCTGGCGGCGCTCAAGGACGGCGACGTCATTACGATCGGCGGCACCAAGATTCAGGTGGCGATCCGCATGCCGGCGGGAGACGCCGACGATTCGGGCTGCGGCGTCGAGTTTGTGGAGCCGACGCGGTTTCGCAACCCTTTGACGCTTTCGCTCATTCACACGGACAAGCAATGGACGGTCGAGGAGGCCGCGGTGTTGATCGGTCGCCACGACCAGGCGGCGATTCGACTCGACAACCCGGAAATCTCCACGCGTCACGCGATTCTGTTTCGTTTCGGCGGCGGTCCGGCGGTGTTCGATCTGGGCAGCCGTTCGGGCGTCTGGGTGAATGGGCAACGATGCGAGATCAGCGTGCTGGCCGACGGGGACCGGTTGACGATCGGCCCGTTCGGACTCGGCGTCTGCGATCCCGATCGCAAGCCGTCGCCAACGCAAGCCAGGCCTGCGGGCGACCAGCCGGAACGGGCCGGATCCGCGGCGTTGCCCGGGTCCGCGAAATCGGCGGGGTCGGGAGCAGCGCGGTTGCAGGCGTTTCCCGCGGACCACACGGCCGGCGCGGCGGCGCCCGTTGCGAGCGAGCAGGAGGCGGGTGCACTCAGGCTGGATCCGCTCCAAGACAATATCGTGGAGGCGTGGCAGCGACTGAATCATTGGCGTACGCAACTGCAGCGCGACACGAACCTGCTCGGCGAGCAGCAGGACAGTCTTGCGGCGCGAGAATCCGAGTTCGATGCCCGCGATGCCGCGTTGCGCGGACAGCTGCACGACATCACGCGGTTCAACGAGCAATTGGCGCAGCGGGAGGGCGATTTGTTGGCGCGGGCGGCGCAGATTCAGGCCGACGCCGACGCCGTCGCGGCGTTGAAGAAAGCGGCCGCCGAGCGGGATATCGAGCTGCAACGGCGGATTGAGGAGGTCAGCCGACGAGAGAACGCGCTCGCCCAACGCTGGTCGCGCATGCAGTCGACCACCTGTCCGCACTGCCGAAAACCGATCAATGTGGGATCGGCGTCTCCCTCCGAGACAGGCTAAAACGCATATCCGGATTTCTCGCGGAACCACGAAGATTTTAGATGCCTGCGCACAAAAAAGGGGCGCGACGATGCGCGCCCCTCGTTGCGTACTCAATGGTTCAGGCGGCCGACGTTACACGTCCGGGGTTGTCGGTCGTCCTGGGACAGCCCGTTCCCTTACGGTCGCGGAAGTGCCACGATGTGGCATCAGCCGCCCGGCTTGGGCTTGGGCTTCTCGGGCTTCGCGCCCGGCGCCGCTTCCTCGCCGGGCAGCGTCTTGGCCTCTTCCATGCCGACGGCCTTGCCCGTGGCGTCGACCTCGACCTCCATGATCTTGTCGCCGACGAGGCAATAGACCGCGATTTCGAGTTTTCCGTCCTCCAGTTCACTGACGGCGGCGACGGCCTTGCCGCTGGACTTCGCTTCGGCGGCGGTGATCGCTGACGCGAGGGTCACCTTGCCGGTCTCCATCGCCTTGACCATCGTCTTGCAATCCGCGGCGCACTTGCCGCAGTGCGCGTAGACCGGAATGGCCACGAGCGCGACGGCGGCCAGGCCGCCCAAAACCCAGACGTACGTCTTACTGCGAGTCATCGATGAATCTCCTCTTGTATTGGTGATGCACGAAACACGGCGGACACGAGTCCGCCGGTACATGCGTTGTTACACGGGATTCCCAAGGTAACTCGCGGTCAACCTTCGTCAATAGGCGAGCAAACGGTGTACCCTCGCTTGTTACGGCACCGTCACAACAAAACGCGGCGTGGTTTGCCGAAAGCCCCTTACGTTCATGGCGCTGGGGGACTTTATGCGACAAAATGTCGAGCGTCGTGCTTCTCTGAACACCTCGGAGTCACCCACCTGTTAACATGTGTTGATCCGAAGCGTCCTTGAGGAACAGCGGTGCAGGAAGCAATCACCATGCCGCCAACGGTCATTGACTGGAACCATGTGCCCTTCGACGTGACGTGCGCGCGCTGCGGGAATGACCTTCGCGGACTCGACGAACCGAAGTGCCCCGCATGTGAACTGGAGTTTGATTGGTCCGACGCGGCGCCGATCGAAGAGCTTAAGTGTGAGCACTGCGGATATCACCTATATGGACTCACCGAGACGCGCTGCCCGGAATGCGGAGAGGCGTTCACGTGGGAAGATGCGCTCGCGCGATATCGGCGGAGCCAAAAACCGCTCTTCGAGTACCGTTGGCGCAACCGACCGATTCGCTCATTTTTTCACACGTGGCGGCGTTCGTTGAGTCCGCGAAGGTTTTGGGCTTCGATAAGCATTCACGATCCTCCGCGCGTTGTGCCGTTGTTGGCCATGGTGCTGATCGAAGTCGTGGCAGCGGCGTTGGTCGGAACGGTTCTGTACGGGCTTGAGGCGTGGGTGAGGAATACTTCGTTGATCCGTCTCGGTCGTACCGGGCTCAGGGACCTTCCGGGCTACGTGCTCGATGCGCTCGTCGCCCCGCGCTATAGAGTAACATTACTCACAACGGGAGCATGGTTGCTGGGCACTCTTTTCGCGCTGTTTGTCTTTCAGCAGTCGATGAGAATCTACAAGGTTCGAAACGCGCATCTGATTCGCCTGTGGGCGTATTCTGCACCGGTCGCACTTCTGCCGGCCGTCCTGGGGTGGCACGTTTTTGCCCTACAGGGCACGCTGCGCGGCGTCTATGTTCCGTTGGGGATCGGCCCACTGTTTGCGCTTTTGCTGGTTCTTCATGCCGCGCGGTCGTTGCGGATTGGATACCGCGACTACCTGCGAATACCGCAAAGCGCGGCGCTGGCTCTCGCGTCGCAGACCATTGCCGTTCTCGCGACGGGGATCGTGACGCTTCGAGGGTCGTCCATGCTGGTGGATCAAATCATGTACCCTGTGCTTCGCTCGCTGGGATTGTGGTAGCCCATCGGTCCGCACAGCGGACCCTACGACTAAGCTTCATCAGAAATTGTCAGGGCGGCGTCGGCGGCAAGGAGCCTTCAAGATGCGCGGTCACGGCGACTGCTCGCTCTGCGGGTCGTAGACGTAGACGCTGTTGAGATCGCGCTCGGCGACGACCGGCTCGACCGCCAGATGCGCGAACAGCGGATTGTCGCGATCGGGCGCGATCCGCGCCACCTTGCCGATGGTCATGGCCGCCGGCAGGTTCACGCTCGTCGAGTCGGAGAGGACCACGTCGCCGACCCGCACCGCACCGGATTCGATGCTTCGCGCCTCGACGTCACGAATCTCCATCCGCCCGCCGCCGCGGCCGACGAGCCAGAAGTATCCGTCCGCGAGCGTGAACGCGCCGTTCGTGAATCGCCCGATACGCACCTTCATCTGCACGCTCGGATCGCTCAGCAGCTTCACGCGCGACGTGTGCGTGCCGACCTGTTCGACGACGCCGACGAATGCCTCGCCAAGCAGAATCGCAAGCCCGCCGCGAAGCCCCGCCAACTCGCCCTGATCGACCGTGAACACGTTCGACACGACCGCCGCGTCCGGCGGAACGCCCTGCAGACTGCCCGCGGTAACCAGTCGCGACGAACGCCAGGGGAGCACGTCGCCAAGAACCGTCCGCGCCGGAATCAACCGGCCTTGCGATCCGATCCGCCGTCCGCCGATGTCCCAGAGGCGACTAGCCGTCAGCACCCGCACTTCGCGCTCAAGTTCCTCAACCCGCGCCGAAAGTGCGGCTGTTTGGTGTTCCAGCGCCGCACGTCGTCGCTGGGCCGCGTCGAATTCTTCCGGCGAGATTGCGGCTGATTCGCCGCCCGACAGCGCGCGAACAGTCGAATCGCCCGCGATGGTGGCAGCGTCCTGCAAGGGCGCCAGGAGTTGAACAAGACTGATGAGACCGTTCGTCCATCGCGACGGCAGGAGGAACAGAATTACCGAAACCGTCAACAGCCCGACGAGAACCTTTCGTGTGGACGAAGTGCCGGGCTTGCGTCGGTACATGACGACCATCGAAACTTTCGTGTTGTCGTCCGGCGTGACAGGTTGGCGCGAATCAGATCACGGCGCCGGGCATGACGGATCCGGCATGCCGGTCATTCGATCTTCTTCATTCGCCATTCCGCATTTAGTAGTCGTCCGCGTCCGACTCCATCGTTTCCTTCCACGCGGTGAGGTTTTCGAGATAGACCGCGGTGCCGCGCGCGACGCAGCTCAGCGGATCGTCCACGACCTTCACGGTCAACCCGGTTCTCTCGGCGATCGCGCGATCAAGCCCGCGCAGCAAAGCTCCGCCGCCCGCGAGGTGGATGCCGTTCTCGACGAGATCGGCCGCCAGCTCCGGCTCGGTCAATTCGAGCGTGCGCATCACGCACGCGACGATCTGCCCGATGGGTTCGTTCAGGGCTTCGCGGACCTCCATGCTGGTGATCTCGCATTCCTTGGGCAGTCCGCCGACCACGTCGCGCCCGCGGACCTTCATGCTCATTTCCTGTTCGAGCGGACACACCGAACCAAGTTCGATCTTGATCTTTTCCGCAGTCTGCAGACCGATCATCAGATCGTGCTTGCGGCGCATGTACGCGACAATCGCGGCGTCCATCTCGTCACCCGCGGTGCGGATGCTCTGCACGACCGCGATGTCCGCGAGGGTCATGATCGCCACTTCCGTCGTGCCGCCGCCGATATCAACGATCATCGACCCCGTCGCCTCGCCGATGGGAAGACCCGCGCCGATCCCCGCCGCCATCGGCTCTTCGACAAGGTACACGCGACGCGCGCCCGCGCGCTCGGCCGAGTTGTACACCGCCCGCTTCTCGACCGCCGTGATGCCCGACGGGACCGCGATGACCACGCGCGGTTTGATCAGCCGACTGCGACCGTGAACCTTGCGGATGAAATAACCGAGCATGGCCTCGGTGATGTCGAAGTCGGCGATCACACCGTCCTTGAGCGGACGAATGGCCTGGATCGAACCCGGCGTTCGTCCGAGCATTTCCTTGGCGACGTGTCCGACGGCGTTGCCGTTGCGCAGAACCTGGTTGGTTCCCTTGCGCACAGCCACCACCGACGGTTCGTTCAGGACGATCCCCTCGCCCTTGACGCACACCAGGGTGTTGCAGGTGCCGAGGTCGATCCCCATGTCGACGCTGAACAGACCAAGAAGTGAGTCGAAGATCACGGACAATCCCTTCCTACGCTGCGCACCACGGATACTCCGCCGTCGCGGATCGTACCAGCGCGCGAGGCCGGTTGGAACAGCGTTTCCGATTCAAGGGGCGGACGCGCGACAGCCGTTCGGATCCGCCGTCCGATAAGGAAAGGCCGGTCATCGACCGCCGATTCCTAGGCGCCGCTGAACGGATTCCACGAGCCGAACAACTGTTGGCTGCGCATCACCAGAAAGATCGTGGCGCCGGCCACCAGGACCGCAGCCAGAATAACCAGCACCGTGTAGATGTTGTTGTCGGGTTGACCGCCCGCCGGTCGCTCACTCATGATCGCACGCCGCTCTCTTGTTGGGGTCGCCGAATCCCGGCGGCGACGAAGCGCCGCCCCCGCCAAACCTGGCCCGCCGTCGTCTCCGACCCGCCTTACCGGGGGGTATGCATGGCGAGCGCGTCGGTCACCTGATCGCCCTTCGCCGGCGTTCCGGTCGTCCGCACCAGCTTGCCCGCCGCGCGATTGGGGGTTACGTCGCTGATCTTCACGTCGCCGACGTACTGGCCATCGCGGTGGATCACGAAGACCATATCCTTTTTGACACCGTCCACCGAACCGACGCTGATCGTCACAAGATTATCCGATACCTCCGAAACGTTGCCGCGAATGGCGGTCGGCCCGCCCGGTGTCAGCGCGGTGACGTTTGACATCGCCGCGCCGGCCGGCGACTCCAGGGCGGCGTCCGCCCCCGGGCGGCTCGCCTGACGCGATCCCTTCCCTGCCTCCTCCTTGAGAATGTTGAGTTGTTGCTCGTACTGCCTCTTCTGTTCGGCGAGTACGTCGATCTGCGCCGTCTGCTCGTTCACCCGATCGTTGAGATCGATGTTGCGCCGCTCCAGTTCGATGTTCCGCTTCTCGATGCCGGCAAGCTGTTTGCGGTATTCGGTTTCACCCGACCGCGCCGCCTCGACCTGAGCCAGGAGTCCGCGGTTCATCGCCTCGGCGCTGCTCTTTTCGGCCTCGACCTTGGCGAGGTCCGAGCGGAGCCTGGCAAGCTCGGCGCTGTTGGCCTGCATCTGCGTTTCCAGTTCGCCGATCTTGCCCAGATGGGCCTTGATCGTGTCCCGCGCGGTCGCAAGCTCCGCCGAACTGGCTGCGATCATGTTCCGCAGGTTCGTGTCGGCGATACGGGCGTTCTCCTCATACTTGAGGGCCGTATCGCGCCAGTTCGCCGTCTGGGCGACCACCGAGATGGTCATCACCGTAAAGACGATGCTCAGTACAACGAGCAGGACCGTGAATACCTTTGTGAGTGTGCTCAAAGGGAGTCTCCGAATAGCAACCGCGCGACGCGGTCGCGGTTTGCGGTTCTTGGGCGACGGCTCCGACCGGGAAAATCGCCATCGCCTGCCGACGCTGGACCGCTCGTACCCGCAACCGTTCGTCCAATCGAAACGGCGTATGCGGCTCGCGGGCGAGAACCCCGTTCGGCATCCAGCAGTAACCGGACCGGCCCCAATCGAAACGACCGGCCCGATCCCGGTACAATCGTATAGCGTAGTCGAACGAATTTTGCAAGCCCGCCGGTTGGAAGCCCTGGCGGAACGAAAAGCATCGGGTTCAGGGGGGTTGACCGAGCGCCAGAAGCCCTCAATCCAGACCGGTTCCGCCGCCGCCCGCTAGCGGGGCTTCGTAGGCGCCCATATCGACCATGACACCGATTGTCCGCTGGCCGAATGCGAGATCCTTCGGAACCGCCTCGCTCAGGTTATTATCCCAGTCGAGGTCAGCCAAGTCGCTCGGCAAGAATGCGTTGTCGCCTGTGTTCTTGCACGGCGACGTTTGCTGAAGCTTGTAATCGTTGATTCCCGGATTCACGAACAACGGGTCCGTATCGATGTTTCCCGTTCCTGACCACCCGCCCTGAACGTCGGATTTTGCAACCGTCGTCGTAAAACCTGGATTATTAAAGATCTGAGTGCCACCCTTGACCGCCGAATTGCCCCAAAGGATCGAGTTCTTGACAATGACTCTCCCCTCCTGGTCGTGGATCCCACCGCCGTATCCGATCGTCGCCTGATTGTTCACGATCGTCGAGTTGACGAGTGTCGCTGTTCCCGATACGACCGCGATCGCCGCACCTTCTCCCGATTTGTTGTTGTAAAAAAGGCAGTTCGTAAATGTCGCCGACCCACTGTACAGATAAACAACCCCGCCGGCCAACGGCTGAACACTTGTGCTCGCCCCCGTCCCGTTCCCATGAAAATCGCAGTTCACAAACAGCGGGGAACCCGAACCTCGGAACGAAACGCCTGCGCCAAATCGGGTGGCTTGATTGTTCTCGAAGACGCACTGGACGACCTGCGCACTGCTGTTGACCATAAGCATCCCGCCGCCGCCGTCCCAATCGTCGCCGGATTGTCCGCCTGTGATCTTGAATCCGCGCAAAACCGTGGACGAGCTGTTGTCTTGGCTGACCACGGCCCGCTGATTCCCACCGGCGCCGATCATCGTGACGTTCGTTGTCGGATTGCTCTGCGAGATTGCGGTCTCCGTCCCCGCGAACCCTCCGATCATCTTCACTCCGTTGGGCAGCGCCGCGATGGCACCGTACGTTCCGGCCTTCACCCAGATTTGGTCGCCGGTTTGCGCGATGCTCATCGCGCGAGTCAACGTGCAGGCGCTGACCCAATCAGCGCATGTACCAGTTCCGACTCCGTTCGTCTTTGCAAACAGCGTGGCCGCGTCGACCGCAGCAGGCACGGACGATTCCACAATCATAAGGGCCAAAAGCATCCGACGTCTCGACATCGAGCGATCTCCTTACGACAAAGGCTGTATAGTGGTCATTGCGGACACGCCGCAAGATACGTGAATGGCGCTCCAGTCGAGGACCGCGCCCCACTTGCCTTTCACATGTTCGTCCGCTCCGGAGACAGAATTCGATAACGAAGACAGCACGACGATGGCCGCTATCGTCACGGTTGGGAATCTTGTCATTTCTCATTACTCCTCATGCCGTTCGCGTTCGCATCCCAAAGAACAGCTTCGCTACAATAAGCAAGGTCAGGGCTAAATAGCTCCCCACAATAGGGAAAGTGGACTGCAAATGTCCCGGCCTACAGAAACAGGGTAAAACTCAGGTTGCCCAATTTGCCAATCGCGAGGACCTATTTAGCCGTGGCGGTATCCTTGAACCGGACAAGCACCTGCCCGGGATAAAAAGTGGCGCTGCAATCAATTGGCTCCGCTCTGCTGTCAGGGACCACAGCAAGCATGAACACGGCTACGAGAATTAGGTGCACTTCCACCGCTTGACTCTGCCGAAATCGCGCGCACGAGCGTAGCCATCCGGTTGTAGAACTCAGACGCAATTTCTTCCACATGCCAGAAGAGGTTGTCCCGACTGTAGTTGAATTTGAGCGGTCCATCCTTTTCGCATCTC